>SDBU01000841.1_pt1 | contig 44542 bp, 78 predicted proteins | sample 2277071 | NCBI WGS metagenome assembly SDBU01 (sample SAMN10397929, study PRJNA504765) | marine sediment metagenome | isolation source: marine sediment core GS08_GC12, 126 cmbsf | place: Arctic Ocean: Gakkel Ridge, Loki's castle | collected 2008
TGGGGGGTGTGGGGGGGGTGGGATAATGAGCCCTACATTAATATCGGCTTATTTGGTGAGAACAGTTTGATTACAACCTTCATCTATACAGGTGATGATGCTTTGAATTTTATATCTACAATGACTTTCGCTACTGAACTGTTTAAGAAGCTTGCACTAATGCAATTGATAACTGATGGGAAACTCGAAGGAACCGTGGAAGATTAAACATGCCTGATACCCTTGCAGAGACAGATCTGGATAAGACGAACCCGATAGAAGGTTCCGCACCTCCCGAAGAGGTTTTGTCATTATTGATGGGTTACAAGACTGAGGGACAAGAGGCTAGGAAATCCGGGCCTGATGCCAGGGATAAAGTCTGGGATGAGAACGTTGATCTTTACTGGAATAGGTTTGATTGGTCGGATAAGGCCGATTGGCAAGCTAGGGAGGTGATGCCAGAAGCGCCAGTGTTTGTGGATCGTTGGGCCGCGGCCATGAGTGAAGCGCTGACGACTAATGATGAGTGGTTTACCGCGGTTGTTCCAGGAGATAAAGAGGGGGATTTGACTTCCGCAATTGTCCGTTTCATGAGAGTTTTGTTGGGACGGTGTGGTAGGAATCAACTAGGGCAGGTTATAGGCTTTGAAACCGTCTTCGAGGAACAGATGAAAATGGGTGCCTTAATGGCTGCTTGTGCTTCTGTGACTTGGAAGGATGGGGGGAAGCGGGGTTACGTTTCAGTTGAGGCTTTTGATCCCAGAAACTTATGGTTTGATCCCAAGGGAAGAGGTTTGTATCGGTTCAGACGGACTGAGGTTGATCTACATGATCTGGTGAAACTGGCGAAGACCAAAGGAAGTGACGAAAAGACGTTATATAAGCTGGAGGCAATTAATAGGCTGGTGGCTCAGGTTTCTACGGAAATGCAGAAAGACAGGGAGTCTTCAACGGGACATGGAGGAGAGGTCACTTCGAAGAGGAAGCCGATTATCCTGGATGAGTATCTCTGTACGATTATTGACAATGAAGGGATAGTTGTTGCAGAGAACCAGCTTTGTGTTGTAGCGAATGATGTTGAATTGATTCGTGGGCCGGAAGTTAATCCATTCTGGCATAAACGAGACTGGATGGTTTATACTCCGTTGATTACGGTTCCATTGGCTCCTTATGGGAAGAGTTACATGGAGAATTGGTCAGGTTTGGCTAGAGCCTACGTCGAGATGACCAATTTGATCTTGGATGGGACCAGGACGAGTGCTATGAATGCCTTTGCTGGGGATCCTAGTCAGTTGGAAAATACTACACAGTTGACTGAGGGAGTTAGCCCGAATAAATATTTCGTTCTTTCTGAGGATGGAAGTGCTGAAAAGTTCATCGCCAAGATTGAACTAGGTAGGCTCCCCCCAGAAGTTATCGCTGTTTGGCAAGGGTTGAAGAAGGAGTTACAGGAAGGATCTAATCAGTCAGAATTAGCTCTTGGTCAGTTTCCTACGAAGTCTAGGATTACTGCTAGAGAGGTTGAGGGTGCTGAAAGAGGTGGCGCGGCTTTGATTGCTTCCATGTCTCGGACTGTTGAGGGGAGGCATTTAGAGCCTCAGTTGAATCTAATCTGGCGAACTGCCTTGCAGCATATGGATGAAAACGATACCGAGACCGCGAAGATTGTTGGTGAGGAGATGTATGCCGCGATCTTTAGTGCTAGGAAGGAACTTGCTGAAGATGCTGTTACTTTCCCAGTAAGAGGAATCTCCGCGGTTATTGAGAGAGGCCAGAAGTTACAGAGGTTGTTGAATGCTTTGCAGGTGATCGGGCAGAGTGAGATCATGACTGTGGCGTTCTTCAAATCTGTTCCTGCGAAGGTTTTGAATCGGCAGTTGTTGAAGCTATTTGGAATTGATATGAGTGAGTTTAAATTGTCTGAGAGAGAGGAACAGTTACAGGCTTTGGAAAAGGCTCAACAGCAACAACAGGTTCAAGGTCAGAAACAACCACAGGCTCCCCCGCAACCAACACAGTAAATCAAAACCATGCGAGAAGATCAGCAACTCATAGCGATTCGAAAGGGTGAAACCTCGAAAGAGGCCGAGGTTCTGATTGCGGAACACCTGGATAGGCTTGAACTATCAGTGTGTAAAAGGATATACTCAACACTTGGAGAAAGTTTGACCGGAGAAGAGGCTATAAGCTTGGTGACAGAATTAGCCTCCTACCATGCGATGCGGAAGAAATTGAAACTAGATCAGTCCAAGGGTAAACAGGCTGGTCATGAATTAACCATGGAGATATGAGATGGAGCCAGAATACAATAAAGAAGACCAGTTGATCATGCCGGATATCGGGGTTATTGAAGAGAAGATGAAGACAGAACCGGAGCCTCTTACCGATGCTGAACAGATCAAGTTGCTTAAAACACAAATGGCGGATCTGACAAAGGCGGCTGCTACCGAGGCTGCTGAGAGTTCTGAACGGGAAGAGAGATTTATGGGTTTGGTTACGCAAACCCTAGGACAGCAACAGTCTGTAGTTCAGCAAGTTCAAGCCGTCGAGCCGACTAGTTTCCCCGATCCTGTTGAGGACAATGAGGGTTTCAATAAGGCTTTGATGGATATGATTCAGAAGACTGTCGGGCAGTCGGTTGGCGCAGTCCAGGCTGCGAATCAACAGGTCATGACTGCTCAGACAACAGTAGATACTTTGTGGAGGGATTTTGCCGCTGCTTACCCTGACCAAGCTAAACATCCCGAGATCGTGAAGAGTGTTTATCGAGATCAGGAAGTCCAACTTCAGCCTAGAATAACTACCGATCCCAGAGGTTTTATGAAAACTGTCGCTTCGGGCGTTGATGTTATCTTGGATAGTGTCCGAGGTGGGGAGAAGAAGAAGGTTGAGGAGGAACCTAACCGGACTGGGGGTATTGGTGGTGACGGGACCATGGCTGGTAGTGGGACTGGAACCGATGCGAGTAAGGATGAAGGGTCTTTTGTCAATGAGATCAAGGAAGCTCAGGCGAAGACGGAGTTTTTCTAATTTGGTTTGATGTATAGATGCTCGCTCCAAAGTGTACCAAAGCGTTAGGACCGACTGGCGTCGAGATATAATTAGGCAGCGTCAAGGTCTCAAGGTAGAGGTAATACTCGACATTACCTCGGGAGGGTTCGCTCCTCCCCGCTTGTATTCTCCTAGATTCCGTGCCGTTGACTCCAATTTCTAATCACAATCCACCCATTTTACCATAATACTTGACACATTAACACAAAATGGTCAGAATGTAAATATGTGAAGATATTTTAGTCCAAAGGGAGATGTAAATTGGCTTGGGTATGGGATGCGCCGTCTGGCGTCTATAAAAATCACGCGCTTTCGAAGAACATTCGGATGCAAGCTATTGCTGACACTCAGTTCATGAAGTTTGTCAAGCCTGAGCCGGGTTACGGTAAGGGTCGAGGTGAGAATATCACTATTACTCGCGTCTTGAAGCTTCCGTTGGCTAACACGGTTTCTGAGCAGGATCGTCTGCCTTCAGGCCGCCCCGCCATTCAGACGAAGGCTCTGACGGTCCAGGAATGGGGCTTTAAGCTTGAAATGACCGAGTTCGAGAAGAACTTGACTCATTTTGACATCACCAATACTTATCAGAAGTTGCTCAGGGATCAAATTTCCTTGACCATGGATAAGATGGTTGCCGATGCCTTGAAGACTACCCTTTACAAATTCATCCCGGTCACGACTGGTGGTGTGTTTGATACTGACGGTACGCCGAACACAGAAGCAGACCGGAATCTGAACATTGATGATCTCCGGTTGATTCATGACCGGCTGCGAGGGACTTTGAAGGTTCCGTTCTTCCGTGGTGGGAGATATGTTGGTATTCTGTCCACCAAGGCAGCCCGCGGGATCAAGAACGATTCCACTTACAAGGACTGGTTAGCTCCGACAAGCTCTGAACCATTTAAGAGCGGTAAATTGGCCGATGTTGAAGGGTTCTCGTTGTTCGAGACCAATGCTACGGATTCCTTGGTTGAGAATCTTGGTGCCAGTTCAATTCTTGGTGAGGCTGTGTTCTTCGGCGACGATGCCGGGTTCCTGGCTGTTATCAGTAATCCTGAACTGCGAGCGGGCATTCCAGAAGATCTGGGTCGGTTCCGCCAGACGGGTTGGGTTGGTACACTCCAGGCTGGTTTGACCTGGGAAACGGCTGCTCTGTCCCGCGTTGTTCACGTCACTAGTTCATAAGGAGACAAAGAATGTCTGGAGGTAATTATAAGACTGAACACAGTGGCGAGACGGCTATTACTTTGAGTTCGACTAATAGCTGGATCTTTCGCCCCGTACAGCCGGTTACAATTATCCGGTGGGGTTGGATTGTCACGACTGCATTTACGGCTGGTACTGCTCTGGTCATGACCGGGAATCACAGACAAGCCGGGAGTGCCGCGTTGACTCCAAGTGGTTCAGGGGATGTTGGTACTGTTACCAATGCCGCGACGACTCAGGCAGTTGGTTTGGGGACTTATACCGAGGTTGTTAGCCCAAATAAGACTGGCTTTACTCGGCAACCGTTCTTGGTGTTGCCCGGAGAGGAAGTCCAGTTTGTTTCCGGTGGACAGCCTAATGCTGGTGCCGGGGTGATCTGGGTCCATTATCAGGAATTGAATTTCCAGGATGATATTGTTGATCCCAATATGCGGACGGCTACGTTGACCTCTCCAATCGCGGATAGTTCGAGGTTGGCTAACTACACAGAGGTATCCAGCTAATGTCCGGGGGGAATTATTACACAGAGAATAGCGGTGAGACTGCTATTGATCTCACTGGTGCGAATGGTTGGATCTTCCGTCCGGTGACACCTGTAGAGATTCTCCGTTGGGGAGTTGTGTTGACGGTTGCCGGTACGGTTGCCGCGTTTGAGATATCAGGTAATCATCGGCAGGTTGGCGGTGCGGGTCTCACGCCTTCAGGTTCAGGGGATGTTGGTACTGTTACGTCTGCTACGACCACGGATATTGGGTTGGGTTATTTTACGGAAGTTGTCAGTCCTAATAAGACGAGTTTCACGACTCAGCCTTTCCTGGTTCTTCCTGGAGAGGAAGTCCAGTTTGTAAGCGATGGTAATACTACGGCTGGAGAAGGTGTGATCTGGGTAACGTATCGGTGGTTGAACTTTCAAGATGATCTTGTGGATGCGAATATGAGGACTGCGACACTAACTGCGCCGATTGCGGACACTACGTGGCTGGCGAATTTGACTGAAGTTGATGCTTAATCCCATTTAACACTAACACTAAGGGAAAATGTTATGGCTCTTTATGGTGCGTTAGCAAAGGATGCTAACCTTTCGGATCTCACGGATGCCGCTGCTGCTACGGCGAATTTGAAGATTAACCAAAGTTTTCCTGGTAATCATTTCTGGGTTGATGGGAATCACGCATCCGCCGTTGATGATATTGCTCATGGTGCAAGAACTAGTCCGTTTGCCTCGATTAACTTTGCTAATACTCAGTGTACAGCTAGTAACGGCGATGTAATTTGGGTTCTTCCTAATCATAATGAGAATGTCAGTGATGCCGCTGATTTGGTCTTTGACGTAATTGGTGTTACGGTTGTGTTCCTGGGTACGGGTAATACTCAAGCGAGAATCACATTTGATACTGCAACCGATGCGGATATGGATATTGATGCTGAAGGTGTTACACTTATTAGTCCTTATCTCATCTGTGATTTTGATGCGTTGACTGGCCCGATTGATGTCAATGCAGCTAACTTTAAGATGTATAATGTCCGCCCTGCTGATAAGCCCGGTAAAGCCGCTATTGATTGGTATGTTGCTGACGCCAATGCTGATGATCTGTTAATTGATGGTTGGTTTTATGAGGTTTCTACAACTGGTGCGCAGAAGCAGTCTAATATCCAGGTCGCTGGCGCAACAAGACCTGTTCTAAGAAATATTCACGCTACCGGCGATTTCGGTACAGGCGTTATCGAGAATGGTACTGCCTGGGTTGATGCTACATTGGATGATATCTTTGTTGACAATGCTGCTACAGGTCCGGTGGTTGGTGTTTTGCTTCAGGCAACTTCGACTGGTCAAGCGCGAAATATGAATGTTCGCGTTGCCTCCGGTACGACTTATATTACTGCTGGCAACGACATGCAGTTTTACGATTGCTGGGGCGTTGGTGTTGATGCTGATGGTGGGGAGCAGATCGGCGCGATCATAGCTACCTCGATTGAGGGCAAGATTGATATTGTCGATGGCCTTTTCGATGTCCCGACAGCGGATGCGACTACTGACACTACGATGAGGGATGTAATTGGTCGAAAGACTGATACGGCTAGTACAGCCCTTGTAGCTACCGCTAGTATCATGAGTTACATAAAGGGTCTGGTGCAGACTTCAGTTCGTACTGCCGTATCGACAGCGGTTGGTACCACACAAACTCCGAAGACCTTGTTTACAATCGCTGGGGGGACAATCCACGTTCTGAGCATCATTGGTACGGTTATTACTGAAATGGCGAGTGGTGCGAGAACTCAGCAACTTCAGGCTGTAGTTACCGCGCCCAGTGGTACGGTGGTTATGTCAACCGCTGTCGATACAGACGCCGATGCTGTTGGCACGGTTTATCACTTCCTCGGAGTAGCCGGGGTTTTGACCCCTGTTACGCAAGGTGTTGTGCTTGAGAACAATGATGAAATTAACAGTGCCGCGAGTAAACCTACTTCTTGGATTATTCCGGCTGGGATTATCGGTGTTGATTCTAGCGCGACTGGAGTAGGTGATGTTACTTGGGTCATGACTTATGTCGCCAATTCTGGAGCAACAGTGGTTGCTTCGTAACAATTAGAAAGGAAATCTGTCCATGCCAGACGGTCCTATTGACGAAGATCTTGGTGTCACAATACGGATTCACAAATCCACCGGCATTGAGGTTTATATGTACAAGTTCGAACCGGGGATTTACCGCTCGAAACTCGGTACTCTTTTGAATGAAAAAATCGCTTTCGAAGCGGGTTTTCCTGTTGAAGAACTTGACCGTCAGAGAGTGATGCTTCAACGAAAAACTGAGGCTTTTGAAGCCATTGAAGAGGAGTTTAGCGCTTCAGTGGAAGAGAAGATTCTAGTTGAAGCAGGAGGTTATAAAGCTGTACGGGTTGGTCCTGCTACATTGGGGAGGTATATTATTCGAGGCCCTGATGACAACCAACTCAATGAAGGTTACGTGAATCAGAAAGAAGCTCGCAGGTTGATTTCAAAACTCGCTCCTGAAGTTGAAGATGCCCCAAAAGAACCTGCAAAGAAATCGGCTACAGGATAAATCCAAACTGGTTTGCAGGGTGGGAGATAGGCGGGCCATGGTGCCCGCCTATTCTATTTTAGAGGTATAAATGGTAGATTTTTCTACAATTCAGACAAGGGTTAATAATAGGGTCATTGACCTACCTGCAACTGTGACTGTTGAGATTCCAGATTTGGTTAATAAGGCGATCAGGAAGGCTCAGGAGAAACATAATTTCAGGATTATGGAGGCTGAAGAGGCTCAGACGACGACTGAGAATACAAGGTTATTGGGGAGTATACCGGCTGATTGGAAAGAGAAAAGAGCTAGGCCTTTTTTGAGACTTGGCCAGGACGGGGAACTTGGGACACAGATTATTGATTGGTCGGCAAGTAAAGAAGATATGCTGAAACGATACAAGTTGGATGATACTACCAACAGCGGAAGACCGATTTTCATCCAAATAGCAACCGCGGGAACAAAGTTCCATGTCTGGCCTTTTCCCAATGCTAGTAGCCAGTGGGATAATGGTTTGTATCGAGTAGTTATGCCGTATTGGAAGTTCCTACCTGATTTAGGTGGGGCTAATGTCAATTGGTTTACAGCCAATATGGAAGATTACATTGTGAATCAGGCAACCGCGGAGGCCATGATGTTGAACTGGGATGCAGATAACGCGGCTAAGTGGTATCTCCTTGCCAGTGATGAATTCAACCGAGGGAAAAGGTTGGACAAACTTTCACAGATTGAGAAAGATATCTCAATTGCAGTTAAATCAGGTGGAGCAGGTGTTGCTCCAAGGAGAGCTTAATGGCTGGTGTAGACGAAACGAATCCTTTAGATGCTTCATTGTTGAGCGCATTTCCCGCAAATGAGAGATCCTCAAGAGCTGCTATTCAAGCTCTTTTTGATGGTTTAACAGGTACAGGGGATATGCTTGGGTCTAATAATCTTTCCGATGTTGATACGGCTGCCACGGCATTTACAAATATCAAACAAGCCGCAACAACCGCGGCAACCGGGGTGGCTGAGTTGGCTACGAGTGCCGAAGCGGTTACAGGAACGGATACGACCAGGACAGTTACACCGGCTGCTCTCAAGGCTGTTTTTCTCGCACCACCGTTCATTGGTGATACTACGCGGGGTAGCGGGGCTTTTGTAGCTTTGGATACGGCTTCTACAGCACAAAGTACGAGGTCTATCTCAGCTTTGGCGACTCATGCTAGTTTTAACACGGATGTTTATTATGGGAATACGACTAGTGCGGCAAATGCAGCCTTCAATCTCATCCGTCTTGATGCGGCGACGAGTCCTAAGTTCAAGGTTAGCGGGACTGGGGAAGTAACGGCTGATGGAACTTACACCACTCCCGCGACTGACTTTGCTGAATGGATCAAATGGGAAGATGGGAATCCCGATAAGGAAGATAGGACTGGTATCTCTGTTACATTCGTTAATGGTAAGATAGCAGAAGCACAACCTGGAGACGCGGTGTTTGGTATTATCTCCGAATACCCAGCTTTTGCCGGTGGTGGGGATATTGAGGATATGGATGAGGATCTGAAAGGTTGCGTTGGTTGTTTAGGTCAGATTCCCTTATTCAAAGGTCAACAGACAGATTCACGTTGGATCAAGATCAAAGATATGCTTGACGGTAGGGAGCTTTGGTGGGTTAGGTAATGGTTAAAAAGTCTACCGCTGTTGCTCGCCCTAACCTTGGGTTATATCTAGACCGGCCACCTTTGGGTGTCCCGATAAGAGGTTTGACCGCGGGTCAGAATTTCAGGATCAAGAATGGCGAGATTACCAATGCCTTGATTGGGTATACAGCTTGGAATAGTATTGTCTTGAATGGCCCGGTTATGCTGATTGATCTGTTTAGCCAGAGATCAGGGACTAGTGTTTTGGTTCTAGGGAGCCAGACTGATCTGTATACTTGGAATGACAGTACGGAGAAACTGACCTTTATCACTCCGATCTATGTAACCGGAACAGTTACGATTACAGGGACTAATACAACTGTTGTAGGGAGTGGGACTGCCTGGGATACGAGTAATAATGTGACCGTGGGAGATGAGATTTTCTTCGGAGCCAATGATGAAGATGACCCTTCTAAAACCTGGGCGATAATTGATAGTATTACGGATGACACTCATCTTGAATTAACTGTAGCCCATGCCGCGGTTGGAGGTGGGACAGCTTATACCATCAGGCAGATGTACCAGGGAACAAAGACAGATCATTGGAACGCCGAGACGTTTCTCAATGCCGCGAGTAATCAGGACTATTGGTATGTTACGAATGGTGTTGATGAGATTCAGCGATGGAATGGGAGTGCTGCTCAAGTAGTGGATATGGGATCCACGTTCGACTTCAAATGTAAACACATGCGAAGATATAAGAACATGATGATCTATAGCAATCTCACCCTTGACAGCGCAAGTGAAATAAGGCCGACTTCAATTCGAAACTCCGCCATTGGTGCTCCAGAGAATACTTCTACATTGGAAGCGGGAGAGTTCGTAGTTCATGATGGTTCGAGTCATCTTCTAGGGCTTGAGGTTCTAGGTGATAATTTGATGCTTTATAGTGATTCCCCTGGACCCCAGGTTCTAGCTCAATATGTCGCGGAGCCATTGAGGTTTGTTTTCAGAACTGTGTTGGATAAATCCGCTCCGGTCTCTGGTAGGTGTATTGCGAATTTTGGCAATTACCACGAATTTCCTTCCATGGATGGGGCCTTGTGGCGTTGGAATGGAGTTGAGAAATTTGTAGTTGGCCCTCAGATCTGGCGTAATGTCATGGGGATGTTTGACCCTGGGAGAGCCGCCCATGCTAATGCGTTTTTCGATGATCGTAATGGGGAAGTAATGTGGATTATTCCCTTGACCACGGATAGTGATACGTCTTCTGGACAGGCTGAGACGCTATATGCTGAACATTTCCTGGAGCAAGTTGGGGCTAAAGACCCCATGCCATTCAGTAAGAGAGACGGGAAATTTATGTCCTTTGGGACTTTCTCTCGATCAACAGGTGAGACCTTTGATGGGTTGTTAGGTAGTGAAGCCTGGGAAGATAGCGATTTCGCCTGGAGTGATACATTCTTCTCAAAAGCCTTTCCTATCCTCCTTGCTGGAGATGAGGACGGTGTTATATTCTCCCTTAACGACGCTGGCACGGCTGACGGCTCCGCGATTGACAGTTGGGTAAGATTTGGTCGAAGAGTTGCTGTGAACGGTCGGGATAAAGCCTTGGTTACCAGGATATATCCTTTCGCAAAAAGGCGGTCAGGTGCAACGTATACGTTGGATGTAAATCTCTACACGACTGATCAGGTGTCAGGGGATCTCACGGATCAGGGGATTTTGAGTCATGATCTAACTCAGGCTGGGAACAGGTTTGTGAACCCGTATAAGACGGCGAGGTTCTTTGAGATCAGGTTTGGGACGAATGGTTCTAATGAAGGGTGGGAGTTGGATGGTTATGACTTTGATCTCAGGAAGGCAGGTCAGGCATGAGGGAAGAGTATGAAGCGGCTATTAAGAGACTTTCAGGAATGGATGAGGATGGGAAAAAAGCCTTAGAGAAGGTGAATAATTCCACGGATGATTGGTATGCGGTTTGTCCGTTTTGTTATGAGAGGATAGTTGGGACTTTGATAGCAATGACAAAACACGCAAAGGATTGTAATGAGGGCTGTTGATGAATTTCGGTCGTTTGTAGCGACTAGTTTCGAGCAGTTATCGACTTCGGTTTTGCCTTGGGTGAGTGCAATTGCTTATAGGGTTAATCGGGTTTTCCCTAAAGATGGAACTGAGGTTATGCTTGCGCCACTACCGCTTCAACAGGTTCTTAATGCGGATTTACCATCTGCGAGTGATGAGACTGGAAACCTTCTCTATGAATCAGATGGAGATAAGAGGTTTTTAGGGTCAGATGGGTCTAGTTTGATAGATTTGACTAAACAGGGGACGGTTACGAGTGTTACAGGATCTTTTCCAATTGGGATTTCTGGCGGGACTACTGTAACTCCTAATGTCGGGATTGCCCCTTCTTCAGTTTCTACTAGAGGTGCTGTTGAACTTGCTACTAGTGCTGAGACAGTCACAGGAACAGATCCTGGCAAGGCTGTAGTTCCTAGTGGATTAAGTGCTAGATTATTAGATCCTGGTCCTATTGGAACTGGCACCGCGAGTAACGCTGATTTTACCGCGATTGACTTGATAATGCCTTCGCAAAGTATTCGAGTTGTATCAGCTTTAGCAACCCACGCCAGTTTTGACAGTGACGTTTTTTACGGAGATACTGATCGTGCGGCAAATGCAGCCTTCAATCTCATCCGTCTTGATGCGGCGACGAGTCCTAAGTTCAAGGTTAGCGGGACTGGGGAAGTAACGGCTGATGGGGGTTATAATAGCCCGGCTACTGATATTGCAGAGTGGAAGTTATGGTGGGATGGGAATCCTAAGAATGAAGATCGGACAGGAATAGCAGTTACGTTTTTTGAAGGTAAACTTCGTCAGGCTTATCCAGGAGATTCAGTTGTTGGAATAATCTCAGCCGATCCTGCGTTCATTTGTGGAGGTGATATAGAGGGAGTCGATGAGCAGTTGAATGGTTGTGTTGGGTTTGCAGGATCTATACCGTTAATTCGAGGTCAAGAAGTTGATGAGAGATGGGTTAAATTGGAAGATATGGATGATGGGAGGGAGTTATGGTGGGTGAGATAGGAATTGTGGCTCTTGCGGGGGTCTGGCGGTCGATTCATGGAATTGGTATCGGACCGCGGTGGATGAGACTGATTGCCGGGTTGATTGTTGCTCTGCTGGCTGTCTGGATTGGGACAAGAGAAGTTTGGGCCTTACCGTTGGCTCTAGGCGCGATGGTTTCCATGAATGCTTCGGTGAGCCAATTTATCCCTCAAGGCTGGGCTTCCTGGTGGATGGGTTTGAGATATTCTGTTCCGATGGCCTTGATGGTTGGGTTTGCTCAGATCTGGCTTGATTTTAGTTACTATGGCATTCCGACTATTCTCCTTGCGGTTCTTGCGGGATTGGTGTATCCTGTGTTCTCATGGGGGGTTATAAAATTCAATAAACCTAATCTCGATTGGGCCAGGGTTGGAGAGTTCATTGTAGGAGCCGCGGCAATCGGGAGCCTAGCCTTGCTATGACCCATAGCCTTTTCGCCCGTTATGGCCTAGATCCTAAAACTGGACGGATGACATTCGAAGGGGATCTGGATATTGGCAAACCATACATTCCTCCTAAAGCCCATGGGGTTGCTATGGAGGATCGGGTTACTGGAGTTAACTATTGGATTACGGATGACACGACCACTGGGACTGTCTCTACTCCACTACCGGGTGACTGGAATACGAATATATATGGTCCTATTGATGGTCCGCAAATTTCTACCCTTGGTTCTGTGGTTAGATTATATGTTTCTAGCGGTTCGTTGCTTTATGAAGAGGTTACGGAGATAAGAGATCGGGTTCAATCTGCTAATGTTATTACGGTAAGAAAAGGGACAACCAGAGAAGCATGGCAAGCTACTAGCGTTACGGCATTGAAAAGTGGTACAATAACATGGACAAAAGTATTGACTAACGGTATAGCGGTATGATGAATTTAGGGAAGAAAGCTTGTTTGAAACTAGACCCTATATTAGTTAGTCTTGTGACACTCCTAACCCTTGCAATAGTGATCGGACCATGACATGCCTTCAAACTATATCCAGGTTGTCCCGCTTGGGAATCCCAATTGGCTGGTGACACCTGATGCAGAGAAGTTTTTTAATGAGGTTTTTGAGAGTGAGAATGTTGACGGGGATAATGTTCGAGCAGGGTTAGAGTTAGAACTGGAAAGTGTCAACACTAAGGTTTTGCTAGGATTCGCAGCGGGTGAGTTGAAAGGTCTGCTGATTGGATTTGTCAATCGTTCGTTGTTGTTCCAGGATGCGGTTACGATTTATCACTACTCCAACACAGGTGGAGTCAAACTCAGGAATGCCTTGATACGAGAGTTTTCCAGTTGGATGCGGGATATGGAGAAGGATACGGTTCATATTTATGCAGAAGCAATCGATGGTGTGCTGAAAAGGACTCTCAAGAGGCTAGGAGTGGTGAGAGAAATCGGAACGGCTTACGAGGTTAAATTAAGGGATTAGGTTATGCCAATCGATATTTTGGGTGGATCAGCGGGAACACCGGGGACGCCTGGACAGATAGTTGATGTTCTGCCGGAGGAGCTTACGGGGCTTCGACAGTCTATTGCAGATAATTTAGCTAATACAGGGGGCCTTTTGGCTGGAGGGAGGCAAGCTGAAGGGCCTTTTGTTGCTGGTTTAGGGGCTAATGAACAAGCTCTCTTGGATACCATTGTGGCCCAAGCAGGGGTTCAAGGCGCTGCTGGTGGGGCTGCTCAGGATGTTCTAAGCCAGACTATCGGTGGTCAGTTCTTGGATCCTTCTAGTAATCCATTCCTGCAATCGACAATTGAAGCGGCCCAGAGACCTACGATTCAGGCTTTTCAGGATATTGCTAGCCCGGCATTAAGAGGAGCTTTTACCGCGGCAGGACAGAATATTACCCAGGGTTTAGGTTCCAGTCCATTCGAGCAAGCCTTGAATGTTGAGAGGAGCAGAAGCCAACAGAACCTTGCGGATATCGCTACGAATATTGCAGGGCAGAACTTCCAGGCTGAGAGAGGGAGACAGCAACAGGCGACTTTGGCCCAACCGGCTTTTAGTCAACAGGAGTTGAATAGGACTATTACAGAGCTTCAGGCATCGGCATTGCCGAGGTTGATTGAGGATCTTGGGTTAGAGAGAGGATTAGAGCAGTTTAATGTTCAGACTCAGACTATTTTGAATGCCTTGTTGTTGGCAATTCAGGCGACAGGTCAACCTCCTGTTGTGTTCCAGCCGACAGCCGGGACAGCGGGGCAGGGTGCAGACATAGGCGGGCTTGTTTCAGGAGGGGCCGATCTTATTGGAGTACTTCCTGATATCATTGACTTCTTCAGGGGGTTATGGGGATAATGGCTAGAACAATATTCACCGGACCCACGCCTCCTCAACCCGCGGACCTGCCGCCTAGGACTTCGTTTGGTGAAGGTCTGTCGGCTGTTGCGGAGATGATTCGAAGGCAAGCTGTAGAGGAGCAATTCGCTAAGATCTCACAACTTGGTCTCGCGGCGCAGGGAGGGGTTAATCCTTTTCAAGACTTTGCAACCACGGGCCCTCAACAGCAATCAGGGCCTAGGCAAGCGGGGGCTGCTCCGACTTCACCTATTGATGATACATTAGGTCGTGGAACAGCGGGATTTCAAGCGGTTTCTCAAGCAGATAGTCCTAGAGAACAATTCCTGGCTTCTATTCGAAACAGTGGAATTGAAATACGTCCTGAGTTTCATGATATGATCCAAGGTTTCCTTGAGAAGTTACCTGGGCCTGTTGAGCCTGAATTTGTCGTTCGTAAACCTGGAGATGTTGTTCAGGTTCGAGATCCAAATGATCCAACTGGGGCCTTAACTACTGTTCCAGGTGGTCAAGCTTTACCTGAGACTATTGATCCTCAAGTTAAGCTTGAAGCGGATGCTAGACTAAACGCATCTGTTCAAATCGAAGCCGGTAACATTCAAGGCGCAGCTAAATTGTTGATCGAATCTGGCGGAAATAACCTTGGTCCTGGTGTAACTTTACTCAATACTACTTTAAGAGATCAAAGTAAGGGAGCAAGGATGGTTGAGTTGAGTAAAACAATTCATGATCTTTCTCTAACTCAAGATGAAAGATTAAAGGCTGCTGAAGAACTTCAGACTTTAGCTCCTGGTATGACTTTCAGATCTCTACCGGGTGGCGGCTTTGAATTTACTCAAGGTAGAACAGGATTAACTCCTGAAGATGTTGGTGAGCGTGCTACTGCAAGGTTTGTAGCGCGCAGTAAAGAAGACGCAAGAGAGGCTGGTTTGAAACTCGCACCGTCGATTACTCGAACAGGAGCTTTGATTGCTATTATTGATGAGAATACAGACCTCGCTGGTGTTAGAGGTACGGTAGCTAGTCAACTTGGTCAGTTGATTGCGCAGGTTTCCCCTGAATCCGCAGAGAGATTTGTAACCGCGGTTACATCTGGTGCTAGTCGAGCAGAACTAGAACGCTTCCGTAAGGATGTTGAACTTGGTATTGCTCAAGCTATCCCGACTGTTGTTGGGGAGGATAGTGCTAAGGTCAGTGATATCGAACGTGCTATTACGGCAGCCTTCTTTGCAGTTCTGGATCCTACCGCGGATGCTGTAGCGGTGACAGCGGCTCTAATGCAGCTTCAATCTGCTCAATTACTTGGAAGGCAATTCTTTGGGTTGAAATCTGGAAAGCTTCAGATAGTTGAATTTGATGCGGCTAGAGGAGGGGATCAGAATTCAATAGACCAAATTACATCTTTGATTGATGAGTTAGGAGAGGCTGGTTTGGATGTAGAAGCTAGAGCAAAATTCCTTCGTTCTTTAGAACAACTTCAGCTAAATGTTCAAGCTTTTCTCTAGGAAATTGTAATGCCACCGAGAGACCCTATAGTAGCCATCAGCAAACCGCCCGAGGAACAGTCTCAATCGAGAGGGGAGGCTCTTAATTTTCTCAAACAACCTCCTCGGGTAGAGTCTCAACAGGAAGCACTTAACTTTTTAAGTGGTAAGAAAACTATTAGACCTAAGATAGAACCTACCCCTGAATTAACTAATGAGATCGCAGGTATTGGAAAGTTGTCTGAGTTAGGTAAGGCTGGGTTAGAGAATCCGATAGCTAGATTAGCCATTGCGGCAGCCGATACAGTGAATGAGAAGAAATTAGCCTTCAAAGAGTTCTTCCCTGAAGGGTCTTTGAGGTTTATACCTAGGGCTTTTGTGGAAGGAAAATCTGGAGACCCGGTTTTGTTCTTCAAGAAAGATCTTGATGCCCCTTTTCAGAGGCTAGATGATCCTGATTTTAACTTTACGGCGGGTGCAGAAATTACCTCTGATGTCCTGGAATTCTTAGCTCAAGATCTTGGGGCATTATTCGGTGAAGGGGCGGTCGCTGCATCACAATTTCTAAGTAAAAGCCCGGATGTAAGAGTCAGAGCGGTGGGGTTAATTTCTAGAATGACTCTTGCCGCGGCTGGAGGGACAGCTTTTCAGGAGGGGATTGAATTTCTAGCATTTGGACAAGAAGAAGATATTAGAACTGTTACAAGACGTTCAGTTTCGCAAGGTGCTATTACAGCTTTCGGTGGTTTGGTTTTTGATAAACTAGGCCGTCCAGTTGTAAATATGTTCAAAGGTGCCGGTTTTATTGGTTTGAGAGAAGGCGGTAAAGAGGCTATAGAATCCGCTAAGAGATTAGGTTTGAGAACTTTACCTCTTAACATCCTCACAGACAGCCCTATTGTTCAACGGTTAGGTAAACAAGCTGGAGCATTGGTTTCAACTTTGGGGAGATATATTCAAAGTGAGGAAAAAGCTCTCGCGGAGTTAGCTATGGGTTTTGGCGCTAAGATTCAAGGAGTAAAGAATTTTCGAACTTTACCTGCCATGAGTACGTTGATAACCGCTGCAAAGAAAGAGAATCAGAGGTTGAGATCCAATCTTCTCAGAGCTACTGGTAGAAAAACAACCACGAGAAAAGAATTTGGGGATGCTTTCTTACAGGACTATGCAAACTTCAACAGAACTTCCCGAGCAAGGGTTTCTGCTGCTTACGGCCATGCCAGAGGTGTAGAAACTCCTAATTTCAATCTAAACCCTCTTACAGACACAGCTAGAGAAGTTAAACTTCTTGCGACAGAGATTGACTTAGATTCGTCTAAGGGTCTCGTTAAAATTGTTGACAAGATTTTGAAATTGGAACAAAAATCAGTTCCGGGTGTTCGGACGGCTTCAGAAGTTGCTGAAGAAACTGGATTGAATATACGCGGCGCGGTTGATTTACTAGAAACACAACCCGGCGTCCCAAAAAGAATTCCCGATCTCATTGTAACAAAAAATGATGGGACTCAAGTTGTGTTTGATGAGTTGGATCAATTGAGATTTATCAGAACCCAACTTTTCGACTTTATGACTCCCCCTCCTGGAGAAGCTCGAACTGGTATTCAAAATCTTGCCTCTAGAATGTTTGCTTCTATAAGTAAGACTTTAAAAACCCCAACAAACACATCACCCAAATTCCTTAAAACTTGGCAAAGGGCTGATAGGTTAGCTAAGGAAAGGTTTACAATTCTTCAAGCCCCTTTCCTCGTAGCTGCTGCACGGAAGGAAACTCCTAATGCTCTTGCGGCTAGATTAACCAATTTGACAGATCCAGCTTTAGCTGATAATTTCAGAACTCTTCAAAGAGTGATGACCCGTGAGACGATGGGTAAGATGAAAGATGCCATGTTTGGGAACTGGCTTCGAGAAGGTGGAAGAAATTTAGACCAAGCTTTCAAAGCCGCTGATCCTGAGAATCTAAGAGTGGTGTTCACACCAAGAGAGAAAGCTGGACTAAAACAATATTCCGAAAGCTGGACGAAACTTGAAGCTGTTGGGATTGGGAAAGCGCAAGAAAGGTATAATGTATTTTCGAATGCTGTTGATGATCTTTTGCTTCGGAAAGATGATGCAAGGGTGTTTGAGCTTACACAGCTTATACAAAGAAACGGTGGGATAGAAGGTTCACTGGGGAATAGTGTACGTGCTGGGATCTTTGAAAATCTGTTCAAAAAAAATCCATTAGGAGATATTGGGTCAGGATCAGCCTTAACTTTTGAAAGATTCAATGCTGTTGATTTTAACGCTTTGACGTCTAGAATTAATACTCTTGAAAAGTCTACGGTTTGGGATAATATTCTAACTGAAGGTGATAGGACATTTTTAAAAGATACACAGAGAATTCAAGATTTCTTGAGGCTTTCAGAGGATGCAGGTACATCGCTACAAGCTGCAAGTGCGGCGCGAGGGCTTTTCCAATTAAGTGCTGGGGCAGCACGGGTTTTGTTGGAGAATATTGGACTGGGTCGGATAATGGTTTCACCTAGAGCGCAAGCAATTCTTACTGGTATAGGTGGTAAGAAAATCCCGACGGGGACTATTTTTACTGCGATAGCGTCAGCTTTGTCTTTGACTGCTACAGATGTTGATAAGATAAGCCCTGCGTTGGAAAAGGAAGCTTTGATGGTGATTAATTTAGGTTTGATTCCATTAAAATTGTTAGATAAGGCATTGCAATAGGGAGATAGAAATGCCGCATAGTAGCGCACCTGTTGTTAGAATCGGAGGGAATGTTACTGCAACAGGGAGGAGTGGGGAGGCACCTACCGGGGGGCTTACCCCTGAGCAGATCAGGGTATTTTTGACCGCACTTCAAGGGATTTCTGGTGGAGATAGACCCGAGGGGTTTGGAGGTAGTCAAAGGAGAAATGTCCAAACATCAGGAGCCAATCCGTTTCAAGGGATTTCTGATAGGATTAGTGGAGGGGGGAGATCAACGAGACCTTCTCAGCCAACACCTGTTAATGGTGGAGGGGGTGTTCCTGCTACCAGACCCCAAGCTTCATCTCAATTAACCAATCCTCCGGGGCTGTCTGCATTGAGAACCCCAGATGTTGATGCTGGGATATCGTTTACATGGCAAGAATGGTTGACCGATATAGCCCAAGGTCTTGGAGCGTTTTCTTCAGGCGGGGCGGGTCTTGGTCCCATGTTAGCCCGAGCAGGGTTAAGAGCCGATAGAGAAACTGCGGCCCTCCAAGCTTCCCGTGAACCCGGTGTGGGTGCTCGTCGAGGGCAAGGATCCCGTGGTGAAGCTGGCGAAGCCGTAGGCAGATCAGGAAGGGATCTCTCCCGAGGGTTTAGCGGGTTTGAAGGGCGGGGGAGATAACTATGAAAGGAGAAATGTTATGCCATTAGGTCAATTACCGAGAGCGATAAGTGGAGCGGGTGGGGCAGTTGGACAGGAAGCCCCTAGATCCTCCAGAATACCAGGGTTGAGAGGTAATACATCTCTAGGAACTGCTCCAGCAAGACCCCCAAACCCCCCTCAAAATCCTTTTGGTCCAAACTCTGATATTTTCAATAGGACTCTAGGGGGCTTTGGTGGCGGTCTGAATGCAACAAATCCAGGAGTTGATCCTTCTGCTTTCGGTTTTAATCAATTCCCTTCAGGTTTCTTTGAAGGTTTTACAGGGATGGCCCAACCTCCCCGTCCATTAGGAGTCGGAGGTGCATCTCAACCTTCGACACAAAGTCCCTTTGGTTCTCCAGAACAATCAGCTTTAATAGATAGACTCAGAGCGTTGTTTGGGAATCCCTCTGGGGCAGGTCAACCGGGTCGTCTACCGCAAGGGACGAGAGCAACAGGTGGAATAAGAAATCAACGAGCACCTGCCCCAACAGGCACAGTGAACAATGATTTTCTTGCGGCACTTTTAGGATCATTCAGGTAAAGCTAATGAACACCGAGCCCCAACAACTTGATAGGGCCTTGATCAAAGCTACAGTTGAGGAAACTTTTCTCCTCCTCGGAGTTGATGTAACCGATCCCCTTGAAAACCAAAAGGACTTCGCTTATCTACGTTTCTTGAGAGAAAATTCCGAGAAGTGGGGGATTAAGACGAAGCTGATATTATTCGCCGCGACTTGCACTTTTATTGTTTCTGTGCTAGTATGGGTGGTCAAGGCTGCATTTACAGGAGAATGGTGGTGATGGGGAAGATTGGGTGGATTTTAATAGCTGGTTTATTGTGGGTTAACAGCCAATCTGCTAGTGCCGCCACCGATCTCCGTATTTGTGCCAGTTTCTCAGATATAGTAAGGGCTGTTCAAGACGAAGGCTTTCATCCCTGGTTCAGCTACCGTGCCGGAGAAGCTGATTTTAAAGTGATGTACTGGAGAAATCCTCAGACAGCGGAGTTATATAGGATTGCACCTTCGGCTTCTGGAAGATGGTGTATTCTGGGTGGTGGTGATATGGTTGTAATTTATGGAGAAGGAGAGAGATGATGAAAAGTTTTAGAAAATGGTGGCCGCGTAATATGTATATTCCTATCTGGATTGACAGAGATAACGGTTTGGTTGAACCTGAGAATTGGGCTGTTGGCCCTTGGGACGAATAGCCTAATGTCCTTCTTCTCATCTCTCATCGGTGGCGGTGTCATAACGGCAGCCGAAAGTGTCGCCAATGTCATCGACAAATTCGTAGAGACCGATGATGAGAAACGCATAGCCGAGATCATCAAGGCTAAGATGATGATGGAGCCTAGCCTAGCTCAGATCGAATTGAACAAGGTTGAAGCTGCTCATCGCTCCATCTTCGTCGCTGGCTGGAGGCCGTTCATAGGGTGGGTATGTGGTGTTGCCTTGGCGTGGCATTTTATGTTGTTCGATATCCTAACTTGGGTCTCAATTAATTTCTTCCCCCACGCTGTCCAACTCCCCGATATAACCGGGACCGAGACATTGATAACCGTTGTGTTGTCGTTGCTGGGTCTTGGGGCTTTGAGGACGGTTGAGAAGATTGGGGGGAAGACGAAATAGTGTGTTTAAGTTAACATATCACAGCTATGTGTTAATTTTATCTAACATTGTTAACAAAGGAGTAAACCATGCCTGAGCCTTTGATATCACCATTGTCGTATCGAGAGTTGTTTGTCCTCCCGGTTTTGGAATATCTTGGAGATCCGTTTGATAGTGAGGATCGGGTGTCTCTGATTGTTAATATCGCCAACCATGAATCAGACGGGTTCCGTTATGTTAGACAAGTTGGAGGTGGACCGGGGTTAGGTTATACCCAGATTGAATCCGAAACCCATGATGATGTATGGGTGAATTGGTTAGCTTTCAGGAGAGAGTTGGCTGTGAAAGCCTGGAAATTAACTCAATACACCCCACTCACATCAATCCCAACGTCTGTCATATTAACCTCCAACCATGGCTACGCGGTTGCTATCACAGCCTTCATCCTACGCCGCGCTCCAGGTGCGTTACCACATTATCTCGATATCAAAGGTCAAGCGAGGTATTGGAAAAAATGGTACAACACTCCTCTTGGGAAGGGGAGGGAAAAAGATTTCATTAAACGAGCAGAGAGGGCTATGAAAGATGGGTTATATTAAATCTTTATCAATAGGATTGGTTGGTTTGGGATTGTATTTTGGGGATTTGAATGCAGTTAACGCCTTGGTCGTTGCTGACTGTGGGCCACATTCTGAGATTATAGCCAGCTTAGCTTCCCAACACGGAGAGGCCGTTGTTTTTCAGGGGGTTGCACCTAATGAGATGTTAGAAGTGACCATCAACCCTAAGGCTGGATCATGGTCACTTCTAATTACAGATCCAGGTGAAAGAACTTGTATACAAAGTTATGGCAATCAACATGAGGTTATTGAGTATGAGAAACCTGAAGAACCTACTGTCGGTTCCTAGCTTTTAGGATCTCGTGAAGATAGCCAAAGGCGTTGAAGATTACGGCGCAGAGGGCTTCTTCTATGAAAGACTTCTCACCTTTAATTTCAATGGGATCTTCACGATGCCATCTCCACCAATCAAAGAAATGCCTCCAGCCTGATTTCATATAGGCATCGAGAGGTATCCCTTTTTGCCAATTATCACTGTTACGAAGCTCTCCGTTGGATTGCTTCCGGTGAGAGTGCATGTATTCGAAGTAGCGTTCCAAGGCCATTGGTGACAGGAACCCCTCTGGGTCGATCTTGTTGGTGTCTGTATCTCGGGTGGCTCCTGTTTCAAATTCTCTCATAGCTTCCAGTTCAACCGGGCCACTCGCCTCCTTCATGTTCATCTTAACCCTCTCCTTCAAAAATCTGATTGATAATCTCAATTCCGGTATCCAGATATTCCACATGCCAACCGACAAGCTCCCTAACAATCGGGTGATCCCAAAGCCATTCCATAGTCTCCAACTTCGACCTATCCATCGGGCAAACCAACACAACCGGCTTATCCCAGGCGTTAGCCCAGCCAAGTTCAATCGAACTGCCGACTGAGGGAGCCTCTGGACTCGCCTGAGACATATTCATCAACATCGCGTCACAGCGTTTGACATCATTCCGATCCCTCGCCGTAATGGAGGAAGAGTCAATGTTGAGAATGTCAGGGTGACTTGCTCGCATGGTTGCTAGGAGGTCAGAAGTGATCTTACCTTTCTCAATAAGGGTCTCCTTCCCTCTCATCGGGGAGATCCCGTGGATATGAGGGGAGAGGTTTGACTTAACACGCTCTCGCCAATCACTTGCGCCGCAATGATCTAAACCAGCAATCGGCCCGGAAAGATATACTAGTTTCATTGTTCAGACTCCTTTCACAATTCTCTGTCTCTTCTCTTTCTTCAAATCGTTATGTCTACCCTTTGACCAACTCCCACAGTCGTTGCAACAATAGCGTTGATACGACATAGTTGCGGTGTAGTATCTCCCATGCTTATGAAGGTTAGACCCACCACAATTCGGACAAACCCTTTCTTCATCTTCAATGAACAACCCATGATTGGGATGGTTGGGGATCCAGGGAAGCAATTTATCATAAAGCTTCTCCAGCAACACAACATCATGCCGGTTATACTTCTCCATTTCCTTCCAGGCTTTCTCATCTCCAGCCATACACTCCAGCCAAAGCTCCATACCCCTATGTTTCACCTTCCCTCCCAAGCCAAGATGTTTTGCTACATATTCAAGCTTGTTACTGACAAATCTGAACTGCTTCTTGACAACTTGGTAAAGGTCAATTTGTAGAACCGGAGAAGGAGGAGACCAGCCCATCAACATAAATTCCTGCCGTAAGATTGGCATGTCGAACTTGACCCCATTGAAATGGATTACCACGTCAGCTTCGTTGATCAGTCTGTAAATCTCCATGAGCATCTTCTCCTTACCGTCTTTGTGGAGAGATGCGAATTTCATCTGGGGATCATTGAGCCATTTAGCCGCCCAACAAAGGGTGTAGCCTGATTTCTCAATCTGGTTGATGGAGATATTCTGATTGAAAAGTCCCCAGGTAAAAACTTTGTTAGGGGCGGTTTCAATGTCTAGCGCCAAGATACGCATGTTAGCTTCAACCATCCTTCTCATCCTCCAAATCCATTACCCTTCGGTCCCTAAGCTTCAACAAAACCTGGACCAGCTTGTTAATAATCGCCAGCAAGATATTATGACTTGCCACCACCAGCTTCACCATATCAGGATCATACATCCTACCAATCGGGTGCTTCGCTTCATCAGTGATATCCTGGCCCACGGCTCGCCATTTCTCGGGATAGCGGGCTGCCATTTGGCGTAGGGCCAGGACGTTTTTGAAAGAGAGATACGGAGAAGGGGGCATTAAGGTTTACTGTTTCTCTCTACATTTCTCATCCCAAAAATCTTCTACCCATTTAATGAATTCATTAGCGGCTTCTTCGGATGTTGTCCAACCACTACCTTTAACCAATCTTCCTCCTTCGTATAAGGTAAACAGTTCTTTACCTTGTACCAGGAAAGTAATATCCAGTGCTTCACTTGCACCCTCAGACATCGCTGTTTTTGAGGTGAACCCTGTATGAGGGGGTAATTGATTTACACGAATAGGTTTTTTAATTTCAGTCATTTCTCTCTCCTTTTGGAATTAATAGCCGATGAGGAGACCTAGAGCCTTTCTCGACTTCCAACTCCCCAGCATCCACCAACTTCCCTATTATACCACCTATTCTCCCAGTAGGCAAGACTGTGGAGAATCTTGTTCTCAACTCATATTCCGTATATGCCCCACCCTTTGCCAACCAACGATCCTCGACCAAGGAAACTATCCCCTCGGCAGTCTGGATCGCAACATCATCTTCGTCTACAGTGAGCGCAATAGCTGTATCCCTAGCGAGATCGCCCCACTTCCCACAAACACGATCAGCGATAGCAAAAAGAAGCCGCCAGTTATCTTTAGCGCGATCATTGTAAAGCTCTTTAGGTTGTTCTGGTTTCGCACGTTTCAACTCCTTCATATTATCCTTGGCCCACCTCGCACACATTCTGGCAAGGTTCCTCAACCCAGGGGCCTTCCCCCAAACAAATACCCGGACCTTATCCGAGGGCCTTTTCCTCTGCATTTTGATACTGATTGATCTGTCTTGAAGTGTACTAGGCAACGCCCCAATCTTCGCAATTGCCATAGGACACCATGTAGAGAAATTCCTCGGCTCATAATCATCTCCTACGACACGAGTAACAAAAGCGCCTCCACGACGATGACCAGAATTAAGTATACCTCTAAGCTCATTGGATTTCTCCTCTAGGAATGTGTCGGCCTCGTCGATCATGAGGGTAGGTTCTACTTTTTCGATGACCCTGAAGACTGCCGCTGGGGAGATGTTGGATGTTGATAAGGGTTTTGGGACAAGGAATGAGAGAATATCGAGCGCAGTAGTTTTACCTGATCTTGGTAATGCCGACGTGAATGCAAGCCTAGGAGAGAACTGCGCGATTTCAAAGCAATGGGTATACACGGTCCATAAAGCCATGGCTTCAGCCGCCCCTTTTGGCATGACAAGATATCGCTTAAATACGATGACGAGCTTGGATAACAATTCTTTCCCATCAACTTCCTCATCCCATGGTTCAGGTGGGTTTAAGTTTACTGCTTCACCTTGCATTTATTATTGCCTTGACATCAATCTTGTATATCACGCCTCATCCTCCGGTTGGCAGCCAAGTCCAGTAGGCTTATACTTACTCCCAATCTTTCCACTCTCCTTAGCCATGTCCAAAAACACCCTTTCAATCACCAACACCAACAACTCTGCATTCACCGTCGCATCCTTCGGTTCACAGATGCAAAAGGCACTGAGAGCCTTGGCTAAGGATTTGGTTAGAACCTCGGTACATTTAGGAGTGAAGATTTGGTCTTTCATATTGAATATGTTCTATCAACCCACTTGACACCAAGAAAAACCCTTAAACGTATTCTAGAAAACAATGAAGGTTTTTTCTCTAAATCAACAGCAAAGATATTACCTAGCACAAAATACCCAACAGCTTCCTCCAGTCTCAAGTCAAAGACTTTTCCTATGTCATCACGCCATTCATAATACATAATCAACTCCCCTTAATCTGCCTAATCAAAACCAAATAGGTCGAATCCGCGAAAGCATAACACCGATTAACCGCCTCATTTGGAGCAGGATCTCCACTCTTAGCATCATCCAACGCTTCTTTCCAAGTCCTAGTCCCCCCTCCCATCGGCCAGATCGCCGCGGCAAGGTTCTCTATGATCTCGGCTTTGTCAAGTCGGGGCATTTCATTTACCACTCATTTCCAATATGTTAAAATAATCCCAATAACTTACCACTAGAAATAGGATTTCATTTCTAACTCACTTCCATCCAATTCTTCCCCACACTAACATCCACAGGGATAATCATCTCTCTCCCATGAATCTCAACCGGCAATTTCAACACCGCCACAACCTCATCAACAATTTCATAATCACCCTCGGGAAACTGAAACAGTATACCATCATGCGAGAAACAAAGCAACTGTATTCTGAAAGGATCAAACTCCTCCCAAATCTTCAGCAACCCTCTCGCCGTGATCGTCGTGACAATATTCTGAGGCAGATGGCTATAACCCTCTCGATGAGTCGCCGCATCCCACGGCCTACCAAAAAACTCCCTCTTCCTCCCCCAAGGGTTTACCAGAAACCCCTTCGTCTTGATCTCATTCACGACCCACCTATGATACCCTTGAATCCCTGGATAAGCCTCATGATATCGATGATAACACTTCCTGGCCTCTTCAAACGGCAAACCAGAATGTTTAGCAACCCCCTTGGGAGCAAGGCCAAAGTTCATCCCATGCTGAAGTCTCTTGCAATAATCATAATAAGTATGATTCACATCCCATGCTGAAGGAGTTTTCTTAATCAACTCCTCATTCTCCTTCATATCCTTGCTCCAGCCCTTGTTCCCGGCAATCCCTTCGGGCCAAGCAACTCTCACCCCGACATTAACATGAACATTCCCATCCTCATGAGCCTGGATATAACCCTCATCCTTGGCGAGATATGCAATACAACGGCTCTCTGCTTGCTCCAGATCTGGCTGTGCCATCAACATCCCAGGATCGGGGATAAACGGGTAACGGAGCTTTTTAGGGATACCATGGAGGCTAGCTCCAGACTTGAAACAGTCCAAACCAGTTGACCAACGATCCGTTTCCGCGGCTCCTACGTTGAAAGTGGAGTGTAACCTCCCATCAGGGCCTAATCCTGTCTCGAATATCTGCCGATGTTTAGCTTCTGTTCGAACATCTAAGATACGATTAAGAAACTCCCGATGCTCTGGATACATCCCAATAAGCTTCCAAAGAGCATTCTTATCAGTGGTAACCTTCCGATCATAGGTAAACTGCCTCTTCAACCCCATCCTATCATACAATAACTCCGGGAGTTGCTTAAAGGAATTAGGGAGTTTATCAGTAGCCTCATACCCAAACCCCTTAGCATCAACAATCAACTGCTTGAGATTATCCCTCTCAGCCTTCTTGAGAGCCTTGATAGCCTCTTTCCTCTGTCCCTCATCAATGAGGATCCCTCTCAGCATCATCGCCATGGCTGGACCTTGACAAGCCCGCTCAAAGTCGTAGATATTATTCCCTAACTTCTCGACCTTTGGGAGCAAGACATCAGCGATTTCCCTGGTGATGCAACAATCCAGGCAGTTGTAGGCTTGGAAGGTTTCCAGTTCGTCACAGGATGAGAGGTTGTTGGAAGAGAGGATTTTAGCCATTATCTTGAAAGCCCAGTCATAGGCTCTACATCAGGTAGCCGAACTCCTTTGGCAGCGGTTCCTATCAGCTTATATGGAAAACGGCAACTTTTGCAAATAGATTGCCTTCCAAAGTCCCGAAGGCAATCTGGGTCATCAACCGAATCTGTTATCACACCACATTTCTTACAAGATAATTTAACCATCAGTTGAACGGCGGCCTTTACTCAGTTTAATCCACGACACAAATTCCATCCGATTGTTCCGTCGTGTCTCTAGGCCTATTCTCCTATCCTGAGCTACAAATGGACAAGAAACCTTTTTATCCTCCTCTAACCGCCGTATACGTTGGTGAAGACCTTGTATAATCTCCTCCGTTACCGTTATATTTGCGAATGTTACATGTTCAATTTCTATTAAACGCATCTCAATATCGATGGTATTCATTTCCGGTTCCTGCTTCCAATGATCTTTAGTCGCTAAATCATCAATAAGACCCATAATGACCCTCCTCCGGTCCAAATTTCCTAAAAGCCTCAACAGGGATCAATCCCTTGTCAACCGCCAACTGCGCCCATTTCCGCAAGGCGTAGTGGTACGCATCCTTACACTTCTTAAAGCAGAACTTCTTCCTATACCCGCCGCGGTATTTATATTTGAAAGCTTTCCCACACCAGGGGCAAGCTTGTATTTCTGTTTTATTTGTGGATTGTATCATAGAGATCTTGTAAAACATTTTCTTGAGCGTCAATATAATTTTGCAAGGTATCACGATCAACCCTCAAGCATCGAATATCTTCCTGAAGAACAGTTACAAACTCCTCAACCTTCTCCAACCTCTTATCCAACTGTTCCATTTTCATCTCATCAAAGACTGTCATTTTTCAATTCTTCCTATGTTGATATATCCTACCAACTTCAGTCATCAACCTTCTCCGTTCCCCTTTGCCGCATCACCTTCCAAGCTCCAACATTGGCATATCTTGACCCAAGAAACCCCAACGCCTTCGGTAACTCAGGATACAACGCATGGTGCATCAGTCTCGTATCATGTAAATAATTCCTCACTTTGATCCCATAACCATGAAACAACCACTGGGCATCATAACTGCCGTTTTGCATGACCTTTGGAGTATCATTCTCGCAGATTTGACGTATAAAGTCAATAGCCTTTAACTCTTCCTCAACACTCCCCCAATAGCAATTATTGACCCTCCTTCTATCCACAAACGGTATCGCAATCGCGTTCATTCCATCCCCAGCAAACCCAACACAAGTCATGTGCCTCCACTTAGGGATCGTCTCGACATCAATGGAAATTAACTCCGACCCGTCCAAAAACAACCCTTTGAACTTCTCCAGATCCTCCAAACATGGATCAACCCACAGCTTCCTATCAGGCAACCTAATCTCACTGAACCAACTCTCCCTCTCCGCTTTCATCAAATCCGCAACCACTGTCGCAAAAAGCTTCCAACTATGGAACAAAAACGAAGGGTGAACGGTCGGGACCACTTTATAACTCTTCCTGAACATGGATGATTCCGATACCGTTCCACGATGGGCCATGATGTTACTCACACCCTTACAGGCCCACAGCGCAGTCCCTCCTAGCGGCACTAGAACTTTCGGTTGTGCCTGGGTGATTTCGTCGGTTAGTCTGTCGAGGTGATGGGAGAATTCCGGTCTTAGCCATTTTCCTCTCTCAACGGGAGGCAGTATATAACCATCTTGCCTCCACTCCTTAGCTTCCTTGGTTGTCCCTAGCCAATTGTGCAACTTATTATCAGGGATCTTCTCATCGAAGACATTGGTAACAAGATGCTCGTCTCTATCAATCCCCGCGACTCTCAACAGCTTATCGAACAATCTCCCACTAGGGCCGATCAATGGCCTTCCACCGATCAACTCCTCATCAGAAGGAGCCTCTGCTATGAAGGCTATCCGGCAGGGAAGAGATGAGGGAAATTCAGCGGGGACGGTCATTCTTTCTCCTAATTAAGGTTTTCTGTATCGAGGTTCAATCCATAAGTCAGCTTTTTCTAAATAAGGAAGTGCTAATTTTCTCTGTTGAGCACTTCCTTTACCAGCATTATAGAGCTTACACAAATCAAGAGCTAAATATTCAAAATTAGCTTCTGCCTTGTATATGTCGCCGAAAGCATCTTCGACTTCCTGGAATGTCCTCTTAAATATACCCTGTTTAATTATCTCACTCACCCCTTCTCCCTCCCCTTCTTCACCGCGTCAACAGCCTTGCTAACCGCGGATTTACCTTGGTCTAGTTTATAAAACAGCGAATTTAATTTTTCTTGCCCCAATGGATACTTCCCGATCAAGAAATCCCTTAACTCTATGACCTCAAGATCCGTCATTACAACTTGGTATTCGTCCCCGAATGAGAGCTTGATCATGGCTGCGCCTCCGGTGGCTTTGAAATGCGATGACATATAAAACATGGTATCAGCGACCCGTCAATACGGCACAATTGCCAGCCGGTGCTTTTAATACAGCCAGGGCATCGCCTAAGGGTGGTCAACTCATTCATCCTGCCTATTCCCCTCCTCAATCAACCTCTCCCAAATCTCCCAACCATTGATCATTTGTTGGTTCAGATCTATCTTCAAATACTCCGCCACCTCATCTCCACTCTCAACCTCATAAACACTGGTGATATTGATAAACGGAGGCTCATCAGGTTCAGCCTGTCTCCCTGTTTCATCCTTCAACCCCAGCAACCCAGGCGTGAAGTCAAACTCCACAACTACATCCAGATCATCCGGGCCGAGGTTCCATTTTATATCAGGCATGGTTAAATTCTCTCTGAGACAGTCAGTTCACCAAACCAGCAATTCACTAGTGCTTCAACAGTGGGCCAGCACCCATCCGTCTGAAAACAGCCAAACATACCATCCGGGGTATATCCAATGACGCGGCGCTCACTGTAGAATCGATCCTGATCGCTCTTCATATCCGTATTCGCTCCCGCGACACAGCAAAGAGAGCCAACTTCCGGCAAAGGGTCGCCGGGTTGGTATGGTTGTTTTGCAAGTCTAACCATTTTTTCTTCCTTCCATTAAGAAAAACGAGAGAGGGAGCAGGGCGGGATCAGTCGAAGACACTCCCTCTCTCAAGGGGTTGGGTTATTTACAGTTACACACTTACCAACCCCCCACCAGCCTAGTCTTCGACCGGGGCGAAACTTTTAGCATTGGTATAAAACACATTCGGGTCATCCTTGTCCGCCTTCCGAATGATCATAGCCATAACTTCATGACCCTTGACACTTTTGACAGCTTCCTTGATGTTCAATTCGTCATCAACATCCATCATGGACAACTTCTTGTTAAGGGTATTAACGTCCCTAACATCCTTCAACCAGAACCTATCGAAAATTCTAGCGCTTTCCATGCTGTCAGCCGCGAATTCGTTGAATAACTCTTCATCAACGTCGTCTTGAGGTTCAATCAACTTAAACACAAACATGCCAGTGGCAATATACTCCTCATCTCCATCTTCCCACTTACCACTAATCGCCTGGAGTTTCCAAGTCCCAGTGGGAACATCCACAGGCTCTGGGATCTCCTTCCTTGCACGGTTCAGGATATCATCATAATCACTTGCGCTCATCTTACTCTCCTTTGAGCTTATTGAAAATTTGGAGCATACCATCTTCAATCGGTAACTCCGCTGGTAATCCTTGCAAGGCTAATTTGATATCGATATTACTGCAAGGGGTGGTTCGAATTATTCTCTTGGTCTTGTTCCCGACTGTCTTGGCTTCGTTCAGAATTGTCGTCGGGAAGTTGGAACCGATGATCGGAGGCAATAGCCAGCCTAAGGAACTTGGATATAACCTTGTCTCGATTATCTCCGCGGCGGCTTCCTTAGCATCCTTCTCGGCGTCGGTCTCCTTTTTATCCTTCCGCAACTTTGGTCCGATCATTTTCAGATGGAACGTCACGATTACATGGCATTTATACTGGTTAGAGCCAAGGATCTGCATAACCGATTCCTGGTCATCCATCGCGCCACCGTAGATCGAATCTGTTGGGGTCCAGTCAGGGGCGATAAAGGTCTCCCGGCGCTTTGCAGCATGGCCTAGAGCGGTCCCGCTGTCAAGGATCAAAACCGTATCTGTCCCCCATTCCATCGGTTTTCCGAAATCGACTTCTTCCTCGGTCTCTGGATCAGTGTATTTCCAATGTTGAAGAAGCTTGAGGGTCTTAGCAAAAACTGTAGGGGGCTTGACTGTTTCCAGCCGACGAGCGCCTAGCTTCAACCGATCATAGAGACTGACAACCTCGACATTCTTGTAATTCTCCTTGTCAATAAACTCCAACAAGGGATCGAGGTTGTGATCCAGATCAATGATTCTTAATTGATACCCCGTATTAGCTAAACAAGCCCATGATCCAGTCTTCCCGGCTCCAGGATAACCTAACTGCATCCCACAGAAGCGGCGGTTTGTTGAGGTTAGTTGGGTCATGATCGTAGCTCCACCATGGCTTCCGTAGGACTTAAATATGTGATAAGAACACTAGTCAATTCTTCATCCTTATAATAAACAACAGATTCTTTATCAGGACTCTTATCCAAAATACAAATCAATTCTTCAACTGTCATCTCAATCCCTTTCATAAGCTCGGAGAGGCACACCACGTACTGACTACCCAGCGGGCGCTCGCTCCAAGAAAAATAATTCTTGGCGACCTTCGGTCCCTGTAACGCGACCTCGACCTCTCCTATCTCCGCGGTGAATCTGTCTTAACCGTCCCTCACCATACACGATGCACGATGATTTGTCAAGTCTTAAACTGGCGAATTTAAAAATAACCAAAATATCGCACCTAGCACGAAACCGAGCATGAAATAATCAAACATCACCTCTTCTCCTCCCTCTTGACAAACCCAGCCTTCAGATATCTCTCCCTCTGGCTAGGATCCTTGTTACAAACCTCCTTGAAAATACACCCCTTCGCTGACCCCTCAGTAGTCCCGGCGAACAAATTACAATTTGCCCTCTTCATAGGCCAGGGCTTCTCCCCATACACCTCCGCCAACACCGTAGCCTCACCAATAATCTCCTCAATCTGCCCCTCCCACTCCCAATTCTGTTTCTTCGTCTTAGGCAACAATTTCCTAGTCACCCTGGAAAAATTAACCCCAACCTGGATAACCTCCAACAAAATCCCACTCATCTCCCCGTCATACAATTTCTCACTCGCCAACGTATAAGTATCCGTCTGGACATGAGGATCATAGAGATCAAAATACCACGGGCCACCGGCACTCGTTGTAATCTTCCTCTCCCTAACAAACTTCTCACTCCCGACCTTAACAGGGCCATCAAAATAACCCCCCAAAACATAACAATCCCCATCAGGTGAAACTTTCTCCAACTCAACCTCCCATTCAACCTCGGTAACACTCTTTCCTTCCAACTGTAACGGTTGGACGGTCCCGGCTCCGACCTCATCGGCGTACCAGACTAAGGTCCGCATCAAGGTCCAACGGTTGAGTTTCGTGTCATCGGTGACCCAGGGGGTCCAGCGGTCTTCTATTACTGATCCGCTCCCACAACAAGTACACCGCCATTCCATACCAAAATTGTCAACATTCTCATTTCTACATTCCTCACAAACCCTAACCTCATACCAATCTCCCATGATCCCGAAGAGATATTCAAGGGCGGTGTACATAGCTTCTTCAACCTGATAAGCATCACAGATCGGCATTTCCTTCAAAGCCAACAACTCCGTATCAAATCTCCCCAAGGCCCTGTGTAAATAATCCCCGGCCTCAATCTTAATATTCCTCTCCTCACTCTCCCATCCAGCATCATACAACTGATACAACCTGGGGCATTGATCAAATTTGGCGAGGCTTGAAGCCGACCATTTCTTGCGGACTAAGGGATTTATGGTGCAGTATTTATTAACCACCGTCAACCTCCTCCCAAAGATGTTCAACCTCATCTTCTAATCTGTGAATCCACTCAATAATTTCATAGGTGTCTATTGCCCGCACCTTACGTTCAGTATCCTGTTCTCGTCTTACCCGCGCTGCAATCTCAAGATAATTAACCACCTTCCTTCTCCTTCTTCACAGCTTTCCTCTTGGCCGCGGTCTCCTTCTTCACATTCCACAGACCCCGATCCAACCTTGACTTCTTCACAACAGCCTCAAGATCATTCCTGACAATCTGAGCAGGGGTTTTCTCCCATAACTTCCCCAAGGTTTCATTAGTCATCTTCAACAATCTCCCATTTTCCATCTTTGGAACAATAAACACAAACACCCTCTTCAGCGATTAAAATGAAAGCTATCCTATCGCCGAGATTAGAAAGTTTAATATCTGCGGACGGATAATGTCCTCGACCATTAAAAATCCCTTCATAGATCTGATCAGTAATTATATCACTGTCACGCGGCTTGTCAGTCCTAACCTTAATTGCGTCGCCTTTCTTATACTTACACCTTATTTTCTTAGTCATCTTCAACAATCTCCCATTCGTTATCGTTAATATGCGCGCAACCTGTCCCTATTAAACAATACATTAAAAAATCATCATCGTCTGGTATATTTGCAGCTAAATACGGATGTGTTTTCCCATGGGCATCTACTACGATTTCCCCAATATAAATCTTCCCTGGCGTGATACCAACATTCTTATCATAACCAGGCCGTAGCTTGATAACATCACCAACCTTATAATCCCCAATCTTCTTAGCCATCTTTCTCTCCTAACTGATAAGTTATGGTAATGAATCCCAAAACACTCCAATCTGGACCATGTTCAACAATCTCCTGTAACTCATACATTTCATCAAAATAATGGGTGTTATAACGTCTCCTTTCACCATTTTTCAACGTAAAAACAACTTTCCATCTCTTCTTCCTCGTTTTCATCCCAACCTCCTCGCATAGTACCCACAAACCCCGTCGACCTCAAAATCCTTAACCTTCTTACCCTTCTCCACAACCTCAACCTTCTCGGCCTTAACAACCCTCTTCTGATACACCATAACTTCCCCCTTGTCAACCTTTTTCATCACCTCCAGGGCTATTAGATCCAATTTCGGATCAACCATCCTGTCCCTCATAAGATTTCCCTCATGGTAGAGGAGGACAGAACCTTTGGTCGCCTCTGAAAGCCATTCGCGGAATTGGTTAGTGGTGATCTTCAACATTCCAGGCCTCCGTTTCTTGAATAGGTTTGAGAATCTCAGGTTGCCCCCACTCTTCACCGTATTAACAGCACCGTAGCCATTTGAAGCTTTAGGTATCGATGCTTTACACGGTCCAACCATCTCAAACCTCCTCTATCCAGATAAACTCACCTCTGACATTCCCAACCTTTTCCCAATACAACTCTTCCATCTCCTTGGCATTAACCGGCTTCGGCATAGCAGGGAAAACTTCGCTCCATTTAAGATTGGCAATCATCAGTTTACATTTTAAGGCATCTCTTTCAGTTTGAAAAAGCCAGTAAAATGGTTTAATGCGAAGTTTTTCAACAAAAATCACAACCCATAATTTCTTCTCAATCAACATCAGTAATCTCCTCATCAAGTTCTTCTACAATTATTCCATAGGGAAAGTTTTCCATAAACTCTTCTAAAGGGATATAACCTGTAGGCGGGAAATTAAAGGTAACTAAACATTTAACCATCAATCTTCCTCCACAATTCCAAGAGCCTCTTTTGTTCTCTTCTCGATCCTCAAGGCTGGTCCATGATCAAACCAGGAGATAGAAAACAACAACTCATCCCAGGGACTAGTTCCATAACCGTCCTCCATGGGGTTTCTGTCCTTCTTACTCACTTTCTGTGCAGCCGTTCTAATCCGGTAGCAAGCTCGCCGGTAACTCTTAGCTTTTCCGTTATCAATAAACTTGATCACCACCGGTCTGATTAACGCGGTTGTCATCACTTCGAGATAGTTTGTTACGTTAGGCATTATCAACCTCATCATCACGAACCCAGACCCAGGCTTGAACGTAACACCCCCCAGTTTCCCCTATTTCACTATCAGATATATCAGCACCCGCATCAACCTCAATCACACCTTCATCTTCATAAATTTTTTTAGCCGCTCTGACGAATTTCTCGTGGTCTCTTTTTACGTGGTCTCTGTTAACTCTTTTCATAACCCTTCCTCTCGTGGTCGATATGGACGACATTACCCATATTTCACTATGGCTCAATGGTCCTCAGGATACCCCCCTTATATAGAGATGTCAAGGGGGATAACTACATTCCGAAACTGATTGATAGACAATGGTCTTTTCTTTATTTTAAATAAGAGTCTATTTCTCTCTCTTAATGTAATTTCTCTTAAAGCCAATGATTTAACCCCTTATATGGACCCCCTTGGATTCGACCATTGAGCCATAGTGAAATATGGACCATATTGACCATCAATCTGTTGACATTTCAATTCCACAATTTAAAAACTCCTCATCATTCTCATTACTATCAAGTGAACGGATTCTTTCAACCCAAGAATCCGGTTTTTCTTCGATGAATTTAATTTGTGCGAGAATAAAGTCACAATAGCGCTCTTTTTGGTCAATCATGCCAACTTCCCTTTTCTCTGCAATGTCGGAGTTCATGAGCTAACACTACACCATTCACCTGATCGATACGGATGTAGATCTCACAGGGTTCTCGATCATAGACTGCAAACCCCGCTACGTCAGCTTTCTTCCCACCCAATTCTCGATACTTCTTCATCAACTCAGCCTCCCCACGGAGATGTAAGGTATAATCTCCAGGCGTGTTGGTCCATGGGCTAGCTGTAACACAACTAGACAAAAGCAACCCAACGATGATAGCAACATATTTCATTTCACAAAACCACAACTCCCACAATCGGACCGACGAAAAAAACTAGCAACAAAATCCACTTGATGAACGGCCAGAGAGTTCTAATCATTCTGCTGGTTGAGGATGTGGGCGATTTGTAAACAAGCGTTAGCTAGTTCTAAGAGGGCTTCAACGTCCCAGAAATAGGTTGATTCTCCAAGGACCATCTTGACATCAAACGGACTGGAGTATGCTGACTTTTTAAAAGTCACTTTTGCGTTATTTTCTGTGTGTAAAAATGCAGATTCAAAAACCTTCTCAACCCTCTTCGGCTTCATCGTGATATGTAAGGTCATGGCAATCTCTCGGTTAAAATCCAATTTCATCCCAAACCTATCACACTCCTCCAACCTTGTCAAACCCTAAAATAACCCTGGACAGGCTCTCGGGATTGTGCTAGGAATAAGGTCTCAACATAGGAAGGAGATTGAGATGATTAATTTGAATGTTCCTATAATGATGCGAGAACAGGAAACATGGAGAGAAGTAAAGACAATTACAGGTTGCACAACTCACCGCGCAAAATCAATTATTATTAGTGCTAGGGAAGCTGTACCATATCCAAGAACATACTCATCTGAAGGTGTTGCATATGATGTTGACTTAGCCGTGGTAGTAGTGTTAAAATTAGCATTTGAGCAGAGGAAACAACAATGAAACCCTTAATCCTATCGACACTCGCAATCTTGGCGTTTTGGTCCCTGCCTATCCAAGCCCAACAAGACCCACCTTGCGCCGATCGGGCCGAATTCCTCAAGCACCTCAGAAACAACTTCAAGGAAGGTCCGGTGGCCATGGGTTTGACCTCCAATGGTAACTTACTCGAAGTCCTCGTTTCAGCATACGGTTCCTGGTCAATCATTGTAACCTCGGCAGCCGGACTATCCTGCGGCGTCGCTTCTGGATCAAGCTGGGAAAGCCTGAATGAGATTAAGGAAGGGAATGAATTATGACCACACAATACACACCAGGGCCTTGGAAAGCCTTTCCCGATGGTACAGGCGGGTTTGCAATCATGGCTGGCGCTAAACGTGATTACAGCTATCCAAGAGTTGCCTTCGTCCATACCGGCAAGGCCGACGCGGCCCAGCTTGCCGCCGCACCCGAGTTATTGGCAGCGCTTAAGGGCATGATGGGGCTAACGCGGACCCAGACAGATTTTGACCGTGCCGGTGCCGCCATCGCCAAGGCCACCGGAGAATAACCATGAAAACCTTTCTCTTCATCATCGGCGTTTGGTTCAACGGTCACATGGAGGTTGTGGAGATTAAATCATTCGCAACTTATGAGGCTTGTCAGCTTTACAGCAACACCGTGGTAGCCACATATACTCCTAAACCAGGGTTTAATTTTACATCCTATTATCTGACATGGTGCGAAGGGAGAACCGAAACATGAAAAACCAAATCACAATCCGCCTGACCGCGGCGAAGCAAGAGGCTGTTATCAACGTCAATGGTCTATCCACAACCTTAGACCTCTCAACCATGACCAAACACGAACGCGCCTTGGTCGTCACCGAACTCTTTAACTGGTGTAATGGTGGGTTTGTAGGGTCATTGGAGATATTGAGATGAAAAGCATTGGATTGGTCGGATATTTCTTTGGAATAGTCAGCTTAACAATGATAATCATTCATTTGATAAATCACTAACCAGACAAAAAGAAACCCGGCATTCCAACCGGGTCAAGTTTGCCCGTTCTTCGAGCTGGTAAGGCCAATGTGCGCTGGCCTATCTCGCGTGTCACTAACATAGATCAAGTTGCTGGCGCATACCTGCTATGCAATATCAACATGGCTTGTGGTGGCAGGTTATGATAGGATAGAGATCAACGTGATAAGAGAAGAGGTTTAAATTATGACCATTATTGAGACAGCTCAAGTCATCAGCGACTATGATCTAATTACTGCCATCGCCAACAGAGCGGTTGATATGTCACGCGCTTATGACTGTGATTATGACATGACAAGCGCAGTCATGGACCTCGAAAGCGCCCATGAAGGGCTACCGATTGACCTTAAAGGTTTGCTCGAAGCCGACGATAACAATTTCGCTCATGATGTATTTGGTATCCGTCGTCACCTGGACCGGTCAACATTCCCAGGCAAATTGACGGACTGCTTCGTACCTCGCTACGCACGTTAAGCTTAGGCAGATCACCTAAACTCAACACCTCGCCCGATGGTCCACGCTGTCGGGTCTTCTTTTGTTCTGATACTTTACAATTAGTGAATGTGTTGTAGCATCATAACGGTAGGTCAGCGCACATTGAGAAGGAAATGATTTGTGAGTGCCATTGTGACCCATCTCCACACGCTCACCCTCCCCTCTCTCCATACTGACAGCCACGAATGGGGTTAAAGCCTCTCCAGCCTCATCCCTGGGCCGTTGATCAATGGTTTCATGGTTTGTTCACGGTCGAACGGGTCAGCGGGGTTGTCTTATCTTCATGTCTAACCCTCGACAAAGCCAGAACAAAAGCCCCCAAGGGGTCGGTCTGTGGGTGGGCGGGAACGTGGGTCCCATTGCATTCTTAAAACTACTGGAAATACTTGACATGAGGGGTCCCCTCATATATAATAAAAAAATGACAACAGAATTGTTATACGCTTATCTAGCAGGGATCATAGACGGGGAAGCCTTTGTCGGGTTCGTGAAAAGGCCAAAAAGGCACAGCTTTGTGTTTTGTATAGGGGTCGAAATGACCGATTATAGTATCCCGAAACTACTACAAGAGACTTTTGGGGGGTCGCTTCGGCCTAGAGACCGCCGTCACCAACCCGGCAGAGAAAACCACAAACCGACATGGATATGGCGTGTTAGTCATCGTAAGGCAAGGACGGTATATAGAAAGGTCGAGCCATATCTACGCTTAAAGGCTGGAAAACTCCCATTATCTACACAGCAATTGATCTCTCCCAGTTAAGAATGGTTCTTAGGTGGTTTGTCAAATAATAAAAAAACCCCTCACAAGTTGCCTCAAGGGGCTGAATTGGTTATAATAAAAAATAGCTCTTGAAAGGAAGTTCCATGCAACTTACAGATCACGCTAAGCAAAAATATATGTGTACTGTTTGGACAGTAGTTGGGTATAAAAACGAAGGGATAATGAGACCTTTTGTGGAATATGCTGTTGGCCCCAGTCCAAAAGAAGCTTATATGTCGGTAATACGCGACATTGAAAATATTACAATTTTAGCTGTATTTGAAGGAAGCCATACTAACCTCATACAAATTGACCCTAGACTTTTAGAAAATAGCTCTTGAACCCTCATGAAGAATTATCATGCCAAAATTTAGAAAGAAACCTGTTGTTATCGAAGCTGTCCAACTTAGGTGGACTACTTGGAATGAAATGTGTGATTTTTTAGGTGTTATTATCTGTGAAGAAAATCCTGGAGAAAATTCAGAAGATTTCTCAGATACCTGTGGAGAATATGGTCCTTATATTCAGTTAAAGATCCCGACATTAGAAGGAGATCATATTGCCAAACATGGTGATTGGATTATCAAAGGGATAGCGAATGAATTTTATCCTTGCAGAAGTTTTAGATTCAGTTAGCATGAATGGGAAGAAGGTAAGCCCTGAACTGTTCATAGTTACGACAAATTCAGAAGTTTTCTTGACAAAACAAGAACTTCAAAATGCCCTCGCTGAGATAGAATATTTGGAATATGACTGAACCAAACCCCCTCCCGGTCAAAGCCGAGACCGAACACCCCATGACCAAGCATGTCTATGAGCCTGAGTTGGCCTTGACCATTTGCGCTGAAATTGGTAATGGGGTAACCTGTAAGGTTGCTTGTGAGAAAGCAGGAATACCTACATTTGCATTTCAACTCTGGAGAGCTAGGTATCCAGAGTTGGCGAAGATTTATTCCGAGGCTAGGGTCACACAGGGCCATGGGTTCTTTGACAGGATCATTGAGATTGCCGAGGATGTTGTTAGTGGCCCGAATGGGATTGATTCTAGGAGAGCCGGGGTCGCCATTAGCGGCTTCGAATGGGTAGCTGGGAGACTAGTGCCGCAGGAATATGGAGATAAGGCGAGCAAGGTTCCCGCGGTGGCTATTCAGGTCATTACTACCCTTGGGATGAAAGGAGCTAGTGTTGTTGAGGAAGAGGGTGTTTATACCATCCAGGTTGAGAGTGAGAGGGTTGTTGAAGATGGGAAAGTTGAGGCTGTTAAAGGGTCGAAGACCAAGAAGGGGAAGTTTAAGAAAAAATGACCGTCAAATATACTCTTCGGTACAACCCTGAAATTCATAGAGAAATCCTTAACTCAAATTTCATAGATGTAATCGAGGAAGACAAGAAGACGTTTACAGGACTTGTAACCCAATATGGCCAAGAAATCCATAAGGCAGTTGAACCTATAGGATTCCATCTCTCAAAATGACCGTTCAACACCAAACAACCTTCAACCCAAATCCGATGCAAAAGGTCTTCATCGAGAGTCGCGCAGATGCGGATTTGTTCAGTAGCAGATTCGGGGAGGGAAAGAGTGCCGCATTAGCTTGGAGCATCTTCTACCACACCAGAGCCAACCCCGGTGCCAAATGGGCTATGATCCGAGATACCTGGACTAACCTCCAAGCTACGACGTTGGAAGAATTCCTCTTTTGGTTCCCAGCCGGGGTTTATGGGACATATTCAAAAACCGAGAAACTCTACACCTGGACCATTGACGGGATGGGAAACGGGACAGTTTGCTTTATTGGGATGGATGACCCGGCTGATGCAGCGAAGCTGCAATCAAGGGCATTGGCAGGGGTGGCGTTTGATGAGGCGGCTCCAGCTACTCAGTCCGGGGGGATTGATGAGAGCATTTTTGACGTGGCTTTGGGGAGGTTGAGGCAGCCAAAGATGAAATGGTACGGGGTCAAGGTGGCGACTAATAATCCCGATGAGACCCATTGGACCTATAGACGGTTTGTGAATCCAGGGACCAAAGGATTCAAGTCCTGGCAGCCAAGAGAACCTGAGAATTTAGAGAACTTACCGGAGAACTATTATGAAAAGTTGCGAGGACAATGGGCGCATCGGCCTGACTATATCAAGCGGTTCCTTGACGGTGAGTATGGCTTTACCCAGATGGGCCAACAAGTTACTCCAGAGTGGTCAGATAAGATTCATTTGGTTACAGGACTTATTCCCGTTAAAGGGGTAACTCTTCAACTCCTTTACGATTTCGGCCATGACCCAACCTGCCTCATAACCCAAGTCACACCTCTTGGCTACTGGAATATCCTTGAATCCCACGTCGGACACGAAATGGGGATTGAAGAACTGATTGATGGAGTTGTGAAGCCTCGATTGGTAGAGAGGTTTAAGAAATACACTTGGAGGCATATCGGCGATCCAGCGGGGACCACTAGAGAACAGACTTCAATAAAGAGATCCGCGGTCAAGTCCATCAGGAAGATTTTAGGAGGTCCATGGATCTCTGGGCCGGTTAAGTTGGCTGAGGGGTTGGATCCCCTGAGAGCCGTGTTGAGAAAGACTATTAAGGGTTCAGGTGTAGTTCAAGTTGACCGTGTGAAGGCAAAAGAAGTTCGTGCTGCCCTTCGAGGAGGTTGGCATTACAAGGTCTCAAGGGCTGGGATAACTTCATCTGACCCAACTAAGGATCATCACTCTCACCCCGGTGATGCCATGAGATACGGTGCCGCGGTATTATTCCCAATCGGCAAACTGTTCAAGAAACAAGGCTTGATTACCACCAAAGCCGCCTCTCATTTCTCTCATGGTTTAGGAATAGAACGCCCAGGCTTGACAATACCACCCGAAGCGCGTAAGATAGCATGAGCGGAGTGCGCCGGATGAGCCTGTCCGGGTCAGGCGGTGAAGGCAGGTCTAGCATGGGGGCGGTCGTCCGCACTCCGTTTTTGCTGAGGAGAGAAAGATGGTTAGAGTTGAAGCTCTTACAATGGTATACAAAGATGATACCAAAGATACTTATCTCAGTGCATTAGATGCGCATATTCGAATATGTTTTAAAGGAGGGGCAGAAAGTATCAAAGTGTCTTTTGAATCAATAATGCCGGAAGAGGAATAAGAGATGGGTAGTTCACACGATGACCGTGTTGGTGGGTTTACAAAGGTTCATACTACGACTCCGACTGTAAGCGCGAGTCCTAATTACACGGCTGGAGATGCGATGGGGGGGTTGATTACCCTTACGAATTTCGGTCGGAGGAATCGGATTTTGACGGAAGAGGTTGGGTCAACCGGGGTTATTCATTCGGTTACGATTACGGATCTTTCAGCGCAGGCTTTGAACATTGACGTTGTGTTTTTTGATGTTAACCCGAGTAATACTACTGTGACTGACAATGCTACGTTGGATATTCATGATACGGATTTGCTTACGATTGTAGGGGTGGTAAATGTTACAACCTGGGCGAGTTTCAGTGACAACGCGGTAGGGTTTGAGGGGAATTTAGGTATCCCGTTTGATCTAGGAGCCGGGAACAGTTCCATCTATGCGGTTTTAGTTGCCAGGGATGTTCATAACCTTGCTTCTACTGGTGATTTAACTCTTCGAGTTGAGGTTCTTCAAGACTGATGCCTAATGTAGTGACGATTCGAAGGGTGTTGTTGAAATACATTCGCCATTTACGGGTGACGGTTAATCGTGAACCGCGGATAACTTCTGACGGCTTTTACAGGATATATAAATAATGGCTAAGGGCAAGGAAATTAATGATCTCACTTTGAAAGCAACTCCGGTTGGGGCGGATGAGATCGAGATCCAGGAGACGAGTGGGGGGGCGAGTAAGAAGACAACTCTAACCGCGGCTCTTGGAAATGTCGCTCCCGAGATTGTTCTGGATCTGACTCCCCAGCTTGGCGGGAATTTGGATGTAAACGGTAAGGAGATTACTGGGGCCATTGATATCCATTCTGACGACGATGTTATTCTGGAGTTGGGTGACGCCGCAGGAGTGAATAAGGTCTCTGTCCGGGACAGTGGCGGGAATGAAGTCTCAAGTCTTGATTCAGACGGTAAGGTTGAAGGGACGCACCTTCATCTTACGGATACCGCTACGGCCATTGGCGATCATCTGGCTGAGCTTACAATTGACGCTGCCGGCATTGGTGACGTTCACGCTATTGAGACGCATTACACCACGGGGACGCTGGGCGCTGCAGATGATCAGGTTGCACATGATGTTGAATTTAATGACGAAGATGCTACGGGCGGCTGTGCTCATGCGATATCCGTTTCGAGAACGGGCGGCGGTAGCGCATCAGTTGGTGGGATGAAAATCAACGCCGAGGTCGATGTTATTGATCAGGATAGCGGTACTTTTGGCAACGTGGAAAGTTTCTTGATCATCGCGGTCGATAAAAAGGCTGAGGCAAATAGCGCAACTACTGGTGATTTGCCGTACTTTTTGGCTCTTAACGATACGATTACCATTGGGAGTTTAGCCAAGTTCGGGGCGATTACGTTTGTTATCGACACGGCGGCTTCAGGCGGAGGTATTGCTCCTACATTTGAATATTCAACGGGCGCTGCGAGTTTTGCCGCGTTCACTCCAATTGACAACACAAATGGGTGGAAGCAAACAGGAACAGTGTCTTGGGTAGTTGCCAACCTCGCAGGTTGGGTTGTTGATAGCAATACTGAATTTACCATCCGGGTCAAGCGAACCAGGGTTTCGATGACTACTGAACCGATTGGTTCTCAGGTTCAGGTCGCGAGTACTAGTGCGTTCGGTTGGGATAAGTCTGCCGATGTTTCTATTCGTGATCTGACAGCTTCTAGACAAATTATGATGACGGGAGGAAGTATTTCTGCTCCATCTCTCGCGGACTCCGCAGAACCCACTAAGAAGGGAATTTTCTTTAGTGGGACCGGCGCAACTTCAGAAATAGATTTTGTTCAAAACGCCATATTACGATGGAAGATGAAAAGTAATACTTTTGGAGAATCAACGGGTGTCGGCGCGTGTTTACTTGCGGCCACACCGACAGCTACCATTCCCAGTGTTCGTCCAAGGGCTGATGATAACAATACTGGGATCGGCTGGGATGGGGAGGACAAACCAACTATGATTGCTGGTGGTGTTCAGTCAATGAAATGGACGACTACCGCTACAAAGGTCACAGGCGGTGCGTTGAATGGTGAGTTCCTAAATATCAAATCAGCAACCGCTTCGGCTGCTTTTGATAGTGATGGGAATACACATACCTTCACCAATCTGATTCCTGCTGGGGCATATCTGCTTGCTTTGACAACCCGTGTTACAGAAACAATTGTTGGCGCGACATCAGTTGATATTGGCGATGGTTCAACCGCTGATTTATGGGGGAATAATACAGGTGTGAGTGTCGATACTACTACAGACCATACCGATTACACTACGGCTGCTGCTGTTGGTACACTCTACTTGTCAGCAAACAATGTCGTCATTACAGCGGTCGGTGGGGCTGCTGATTTCTCAGACGGCACGATGCGTGTGACCGCTCTCTACATTGATGTAACCGCACCTACACAATAAGGATAATATATGTCCTGGATACAATTAACCAACCCAGACCAAGCAAGTGTTGGAACCAACACTTATGAAATTTCATCTCTTTCGTTTAGGGACGGGGGGGGGGGGGGGAAAATGAACCCAAATTAAATATGGGCTTTTTGGGGA
>SDBU01000842.1_pt1 | contig 44539 bp, 58 predicted proteins | sample 2277071 | NCBI WGS metagenome assembly SDBU01 (sample SAMN10397929, study PRJNA504765) | marine sediment metagenome | isolation source: marine sediment core GS08_GC12, 126 cmbsf | place: Arctic Ocean: Gakkel Ridge, Loki's castle | collected 2008
TCATTTTGAGACTTTTGGGGCACAGGTAGAGAATTGGTTTAAAAAATGATGAATCCATCATGCGAATGGAGAAATGGCGGGTTTGTCAAAGGGTTCTAAAACATAATCCCAGTTATAAGTTTTATTGGGACATAGGCATGAAAGCAATCAACATCGATGATTTGTTAAATCCAACTACTGAGTACGAATCAACCATTATTGAACTCAGCATAAAATATAAACTTGATACAGATGTGGTTGCCAGCATCTTAATAGATTATGAAATTATGAATCAAAAGTATGAAGAATCTTATTGAGCCAGAAGAATTACCCCAACCCCGCTACGCCATGCTACCCCGCTACGCCAAGCTACGCGGGGCAGGCGCGGGATAAACTCCCCCACGACCCACGCAAGCAAAAGCCCTCCGCTAATCGCTGAGGGCTGATTGCTGAAGGCTTTTTGTACCCCGGGCGGGATTTCCCGCCGTTGGCGGGACAAACCCCGCTGGAAGCGGGGCGAACCGCGACCTCTGGTCAGACGATTCTCTCACCGTGACACATATTGAAACACATCTACGTCTTTCAGGGCTTTTAAGGCACTTCTCTCAAAATTAATATCCCCGCCATTTCTGACGGGGAGAGAGTACCCCGGGCGGGATTCGAACCCACGACCTCTGGTTCCGGAGACCTACAAGAGAACCGTTGTATCTGCCCTTGTACTTGAAACTTACAGCGCCCCCCTCTCGTTTTTGCGACTTTTTTGCGACATGTACGAAAGAGCAAGGGGGCGGAAAAGGATGGCCTTTCCTGCCCCCTGCGGCCCGCGCCCTACTAACGCGGGGTGGTATAGCGGGCTTTCGGCGCTAGCAGCCTATCCTGCGTCCAGGAAACCCGCCTTATTTTTCTCCCAACGTGCCCGTAGGGACGATGGGGTCCATATACAATAGGGTGACGGTCCTATAACCGCCGTGCACACTGACCTTGTGGTATTACCCGCCAGGCCGGGTTCCGTTCCATCACCCTCCGTTAATCTTACTCTTCTCAAAGCTGCGCCCCAGCACGTAGCCCCCTATACCCATCGTCAGCAGGTTCCACATACCGCTGGGGATCGGCAGAATAGGGAAGTTAACGCCCAGGGCTATCAGGTACTGTGATAGGATGTAGTTATTGAATATAATGAACACGAACACCAACATCGTGATCGGTCGCCAATGCTTCTGCAGCCAATTCCCCTGGGCCTCGGCAACTATCGCCTGCGTCCGGGCCTCGATTATTTTCTCGGTGATCGCCGCCTTGAGTTGGTCTGCCGCATCCCTGTCGGGCACGAACTTGTCGACCACCCCCGTTAATTTCTCCGCAAATGATACTAGCCCCATCTCTTCTCCCCTCCTATCCGAATATCGCCGCCAGTACCCCCCCAACGGCGGTTAGTGCCAGGAATCCGGCTGTTATGTACTTGTAGGTGCCGCTGACCCGGTCAACACGCTGGTGGACGCCCTGGACCTCATCTGTGATCCGTGTGTGGAGTCGCAAATCCTCCCCCTTAAGGTCGCCGATGTCCCCTACAACCATATCCATCTTGCCGTGCAGCTCGATCAGTAGGTCCCTCTGGGTCATACCCTTGTATTTCTCATTGCTATCTTGCATTAGGATTGCCGGATTGCAACTCAAAGTGTGGTAGGTCATCGAACCGCTGGTCCTTAAAGTCCGTGTCAGAGTCCCAGTCTCCGCCAAAGCGGACGGGAATTCCCATCGCACGTCCAACAGCCTTCACCAGCCCCGCCAGGTAGTAGAACCGCTCCCGGTCGTTCCAGTCTATCGGGTAAGGCGCAACGTCCACCGCCAGCGATGGCTCCTTGTTGTGCTTACTCTGGGGCCAGCGCAGCTTACTCTTCCCCGTCCGGTGCGCCTCGTCCTGCTCCTCCTGGCCGCGGTGACCCTGCAGAATCGCTATGTCGAATTGCTGGACAACCTCGGCCATTATCCGTTGCAACCGCTCGTCGCAGGTGGCCAGGCGTCGCTGGCTCGTTTCTCCGAAGTGCGGCATCCCTACGCCTCCGCTTTCTTCGCTTTGATCTTCTCCTCCTTCAGTAGCCAGTGCAGGCCCTCAAGGATAAACGGCTCGATGGTGACGCTGTCGGGTATGTCGTTACCCTCCCCGTCTTTCTCCGCGGGGATCCCCGCCAGGAACTCGTCAAAGGTCATCTGCGCCACGTTCGTGAGTTTGATATCAGTCGGAAATTCGGTCTCCTCGTACTTCTCCAGTTCCTCCCGTGCCTTTTTGTAGTTCTTGGCCTTCGGATCGAGCCTCAAAGAGCCTTCCTCGTCGGGTATGGCGCCGTGGTCTTCCATGATCCCGCGCACGCCCTTCCGGTAGGCCTCGGTCTCAGTCTTGGTCTGCCGGGAAGCCCTGGCGACCTCACGCGCCATCTTGCCCTTCAGCTTCCGCCCGGACAGCACCGTCAGGGCCACCTCGCCCCGCACGGCATCTTTCAAGGTTATCGTAAATTCCATAATATACTTCTCCTTTGTTTAAGCCTACTATGCCAGCCCAAGTTGTGTTCTCAGTGTGGCCACCTCGCCCTCCAGGTCAACCAGACGGGCGTGGAGTTCCTTGGTACCGTCTACGTCCACCCGCAGTTTCTTTAATTCTTCCAACATTAAATAATCAATCAGGGGCTGCCTGATAGCGTCCGGCCTGCCCTTTTTGTCGTATACTACCAGTTGAGGCTCCACCAGGGCTACCTCCTCGGCAATCAAGCCAAACGTCCGGTCTTTGCTACCTATGGGAGTATAGGATTTCACTTCAAGATTATGAAGAATAGAAGGGTCGATTTCCAGCGCAGCAACATCTTCCTTATAGCGAAGGCTTGAAGTGTATCGTTTAATTTCTCCGCTTGCATACCAGTGAAGAGCTGTACCCGCTCCGGCACTACTCCAGAGAGAACCCGCTGTAATCCTAGTATGCGCACCCGCAGTACCATCAACCTCAAGACGTATTTCATTTGTTCCAGCATAGTCACTTAACGAGAGAACGCCGCCCTCAATAGTACTATTATTAGACAGTATCGCTGAGAATTGAGCGGCCCCAGATGGATTCTTTACTCTAAAAACACCATTTATAATACTAACGCCAGCGTGTCCACCCCAAATATTATCATCAATTATAATGGTTAGTTCACTTGTATTGACCCCCGTCCTTCTATACCATTTAATCGTCCCATCCGCCCCCAGAAGATCAATATGCTGCTCATCCAGGTCCCCTACCTGAATCTTTGCGTTCGCCGCATCCAGTTTCACCCCGACATTGCTCGCCAACTTCTCCAGTGTGCTCGTATTCACCGTCCACCCCGCCACCGTCAATACATCGGCGGCATACGTGAAATTGGCCCCCACCGAAATCCGGCCTGCACCTGATCCGTCTATGTAGATCATGTCCTCTTCGCCAAAGTCGATAGACCCCGACCCCAGCGATAGGATACCCGTCGACGTCAGCCGGGCATTGCCGCCCCCGAAATACGATGAATTCACCGTCCACCCCGCCACCGTCAACACATTGGTAGAAGGCACATATTTAAACTTATCAGCTGTATTACCTACCTGGAGCAGGTCGGCGGACGCTACAAGCATTGTCTTCCAACTGCCCTGATACTGCATGATCCTGAGTCCGTTGGTTGGGTCTATGCTGAAATACTGTTTGCCCGCTGCGGCTGAATAGTCCCCTGCCGCAAAGCCGTAGAGTTCGCTGGCGTACCCGTATTTCCCATTCAGATTGCCCAACACACATTTGATTTTACCCACGCCCGTCCAGTCGGCCCATGAGGTAACCCCGTCCATCACCTGTATGTAAGGGTTATTCGCGTCGGTGGAAGTCATGTAGATCGAAGCGTCCCTGGCAGTATTATTCACATTCCCGATCACCACCACCACGTCACCCACCGCGATACTCGCGGTATCCGCCGGCGCTCCTGCGGCTGCGCTCATGGTAACCGCCGCTCCGGATGCCGACGCCACCTTGCGGATTATCCGCTTGACGATTGTATAGGCCGCATTCAGATCTACTCGCTGGATCATCACAATGTCGTTGGCGGCAAAGGTGGTGTAGCCGTTCCCTTCCGGGTCTTCCATCGTTACCACCTCAGTCGCTGGCGACCCGGTGACCGACGCTACCTTGCCCCTGGCCGGCGATATGATCATAGCCCCGTTGACGGCGTTGATCTGGTTGATAATAAGTTCGTAGACCGTCAGCGATCCCCGCACAAACAGGTCGTCGATCTGCAGCGTCGCCAAGCCCGCCAAATAGGTCAACGCCCAGTCAGTACCCGCCCAGCCGGAGGAGTAACTGACATCCCCCATCGTTCCTTCGTTCTTTAGCGTCAGCAGGTACGGCATAGTATCCGTCCCGATGCCGACGAAGCTTGTAGAAAGAATAGTTATTGCAGTAACAGAATTAACTCCAATTAACAAAGAGTCAACTACGTGGTTATAAGATAAATACCCGACTGTTGGAGAAACTTCATCTCCAAACAATAATTGTGATGCTACTCCTGTTCCTATTGAACTAATTAATATATCAGCATCTGCGTTATTTGCTTCAACTTGCAATAATCTACTAGGACTATTTGTCCCGATGCCTACGTAGCCACCTGGTTCTATTGTAACCCTATCTGCCCCATTCCAAAACCTTAAATCTCCTGTTGTACCATCACAATAAATTTGATATTCATCAGTTGTATTTATAAGTTTAAGCACCGCACTGGAACCTCCAGAGCTCTCTATTTTTAAGCTCTGTGCCCCTGCGCCATAAATATGCGCCTTTGCAGTCGGTACAGCAATCCCGATACCGACGTTGCCATTCAAAAAGTTAAATTCAGAAGCATAAAATCTCATTGGAATATTAGCAGATAGGGCATCATTAAATGCCGCAATCGCCAATTCAGAACTTTGAAGACCAATACCAAGATTTACGTTGGCTGCCCGCCTAATAATAAGCTTATAATTGGCGTCTACCGTAGTAAGTCCGATGCCTACGTTGCCATCTTGCAAAATCATAACATTAGCACTACTCGAATCGCCTAAATGTAAATCACTAATTTCAGCTCGAAGACATATAGCTGTATTTCCAGATGATGCATCACCTACATAACCAGTTCTACTCCAAACGCCCGCATCTGTCCCCCCAAATTCAACAAACGCAGTAGTTGCACCCGCTATTGCACCCGTATCTCTAAGCCTCAAAACAGGGCTTGATGATTGTAGCTCTACTGTAGCCCCTGGATTTACTGTTCCAACACCCAGCCGGTTATTCGCCGCATCCCAGAACAGTTGCCCGTTGTCCATCGCAATCGTATCAGCGGCGGTAAAGTAGGGGATATGCCCGGCAGTAGGTGTCCCGGTATAGTACACCAGGTCCATGGCGTTAATCTCCGTCTCCGTATAGTACCTGTCGTCGTGCAGGTGCTCCGTCGCCGAGATTCCCGCCTCCGCCAGCGTCCGGTCCACCCAGTTCGCACCGTTATGCTGTAGCACGTCCAGGTCAGCCGGGCCCGTGATCACCACGTCCGTAAGGTCACTCAGCGCATGGGCATGGTCTGCCATGGATATCCCCAGGTCATCGATCATCTGCGCCGCCGTCCGGTACTTGATCGCCCCCCCGTCGCTCACCAGGAACTTGTCATAGTCCGCCGTCCCTGCCGGTATGGTGGTTACGGTCAGCGTGTCGGGCACAGTCGTTGTCCAGTCCACATCACCCTGCATGTCCTTGGCCGTCCATGAGAGCAGTTTATTCCCCACCCGCTTATATTCCCGGTACTGGGCGGCAAGGGGCGCGCCGCCCCCCAGCGTCTTCGGCTGCACCAGTACCGTTACGCTCTGGCCCTCTTCCAGTTCGGCCAGCTGCGGCGGTCGGCTCTGTATGCCCAGGCTATCCATTATTTACTCATAATAATATTGTAGTTAAGAAATCTACTGCGCAAATCTTTCCTGGAAGTGAAAACCGCTCTTGCTTTTTCGTCCCATAACTCCTTTTTACCCCGACGCTCTGCCGATTGTTTGGTCGTTTTATAGACAGCACCAAGGTTCCAGAGGATCACGGCATAATCGTCCGCCGCCTTCCAGTCCTGGTCCTCGACCGCCTTTAAAAACTTGCCGTAGTAGCGCCCCCGCAGGTTACTCCTCGCCGAATTGAATGTGCCCTTGCGGCTATCCTCGTCCTGCCCATTAGCCTTCAATGCCTCGTCCACTTCCCGCATCACATCCTTTGCCGCTTTCTCCCGGGCCTCTTTGTCGACCTTGCCCCTGATCTTATCCCACCAGGAAGGATCGGCGAAGGCCATCATAGCGTCCTTATAGTGCTTGGACGCCCGGTACCGGCTCATTCCCTTACGGTGCGGTACGGAAAATGCAAAGTTGTTCTCCTGCCATGAGAACGGGGTAAAGTGCTCCCCTGCGGCCTTGCCTTGGGCCATTATCCGCTTCCAGCCCTCAATCTCATCCTGAAAGCCCGAGTCCATCCAGGGCATCGGGAACCCGCTGCCCGCCTGGTGGCCGGCTATCTGCTCAACCGCCAACCGCACCAGCACCGACGACTTGTTGCCAATGTTCTGCAGCAACCCCTTCGGGAAGTCGCTAAAATATCGCAACACCTCACGCGCCTGTTTCCCGGCATGGGCGTAGGATCGGCGCTCCTGCACCTCCATGCCCAGGGTCTTCTGTATTTTGCGCCTGATAGGCGTTATATCAACGTCCCACTCTCGCCCGGGCTCGTTCTGCCAGGTCCATTCCTTCAGGTCGGGATCTTCGCCCTTGAAAATTTCGTAGAGCATCTTCTGTAAAATAATGGCAGTCCCGGCCAGGGTAAGGATCATGTTCCGCCAGTATCTTATTCCCTTCAGTAACATAATCCGGTTCCTGAAGTTGACGATGGGCCTTCCGGCAACCCGGATGTTGCTGAATGTCCAGTCAGGGGCAAACATGAGCCCGTGCAGAATCTGTATCTGTTTGACCGTTGCCGGCTCCCAGGAAATCTTTCCCGCGTGCTTCGCAGGCAGTTCAAGGAACTCCTGGCCCCCAAAGGCATCGTTTACCTGGCTGGCTATCGTTTCCTTGGTCTGTCTTACCGAGACATCCGCCGGCAGGTCGGGAAGCGTCTCGGCCACCAGCGTATTGTATGAAAAAAGTTTCATCCCCGAGTGTACGTTATCCCATAGATGGCGCTGATAGCCCTCGTAGGTGGCCCTGATCTTCCTGGTCATAAACGAAAGGGCGGGTACCTTTCGGGTGCCAGTCTCGATCTTCCGCAAGTTCCGCTCCAGGAATGTCCGGGCATAGTCGATTGTGGCCGGCGAGCGCCTTATTGCCAGTCCGTGCTTGGCCGCATCCACGAAGCCGTAAACGTCCTTTTCGGCCAGCAGAAAACCCGCCCGGTGAGTAAGATGTGGCTGGAAGCCTAAGCCTAATTTGCGCGACTCAAACGGCCCGATGAATACTCCGCGCAGCGGGTTAAGGAACCGGGCATTGACCGCCTGGGATGACTCAAACAGTGAGAACTCATGGAAGAAAGAGAACGCCACGTTGATCGACTTGCCCGCTGCGTTCACGGCATAGATAAACTTCGAGAAGCCCCCTTGAAATGGCTTCTCAAGTAAAACTTTAACGGGCCTCGCTATTGAAGGATGGACGTAAGCGTTACCCTCTCCCAGGATCAGTTTCCCGTCCTTGGTCTTCCTTGCGTACACGTGCCTTAATACCGGGTGGTCGATCTTTACCCAGTCGGGCCCAGCCTTGTCCAGCGACCCCACCATAACCGGCTCACCACCGGTTGTCCGCATATCTTTGATTCGCCGGGCAAACCTGCGAGTAATAGCCGCCCGGAAGTTGTTCTCCGCCGCCCGGGAGTACAAATAAGCGAAATCATAACTGACCGGCTGCCAGTCCAGTTTCACCCCGTCGGCAAAGGTCGGGAAGGTGCGCTGCTTGGAGTGCGGCGTTGACTTCCGCCACCTGCCGGCATACTCCAGCGCCTTTTTCCTGGGTACAACCCAGAAGTGCGGCACGTAGTCCGCTATGTATTGAATCCATTCGGGGCCGTCCCCCGCTTCCTGGGCGATCTTGTTGGCCTCCTGGCGGTTCAATTCCTGCTCGTAACGGGCCTCCCTGACCATCTTCCTGACCTCTGGCGTTGCCCGCTCCTGCACCTTCTCGAAAGTGTCTCCCTCGATCCTCGGGTCCCCAATCCGCTCTATCAGGAACGTCAGGGATTCCCGCTCCTTCTCGCTCAAACTCTTACGCAGTCGCTTCTCAAAGGCAAACGTCCTGAGTAGTTGCGCCTCCAACTCCCTGCTGGTCAGTTTGACGGTATCGAAGGCCTCCTTCCTGATCTGGGGGTCGGCCTCAGTCCCGACAAACTCCGGCTTCGGCGGTAATTCCGTCATGGTCTCCCGCCCCTGGCGTTCGATAAACTCTACCTGCTCCGGCTCCAGCACTGCCCTGATTGCAGTTTTTACATCACCGTTACCCGCTATTGCACTTTCCAGGGCTTCCGTGACATTAGGCGCCAGTTCCTTGGCCTTTTTCGGACTGAGCATATAAAGTCCGGTCAGGTCCGCCATGAGTTCGGTATGTTTCGCCCGGTAGCGCATGTAGGATGTGCCCCTGTCCCACTTGGCCCCCTCCGGTAGCGGCCGGAAATACTCGGACGCCCGTTTCAGCTCCGCCCGGGCCTTCATCTCGTTCACCCCGAGATCGGGAAATCGCTTCATTACGCTTCGGGGATGTCTCGTCAGGCGATAGTCAACCGCATGGCCTAATTCATGCGCCAGCGTCCTGATCCAGCGGATGTCCTGCAATTCGATCTTATCCGGTCGCCGGAACACCCCCAGCATCGACGCCCTCAGTTTCCTGTATCGGGCTGGTGCGGCGATAATCCGGGCCGCTTCCATCAGGTCCGACCCGATGTCCTTCCGTGGCTCTATATCCTTCGCAAAGGGTCCTAGCGGCTCGGACGGACTGGCCTCGGCCTCGGGGAATGCCTGCCTCAACTCCTGCTCATAAAAGATGTCAGGGCCAATGTCAGCGGTGGTTGCCGTACCCTTGGGCTTTTGTCCGTGTAGCCACGTAACCTTCGGCGCATCCTTTTTGGGTAAACCCTCCTCGACAAACTCCCCCGCCAGCGCCCGCCGTGCCGTGGGAACGTCAACTTCAACTACCCCTTCTTCTGGACGAACAGGCATCAACAATGCCACCGCCTTACGGTCCTTGTAAAAAACGGCTGGGGTGAGTTTTGCGTCGGGAATCTTGATCTTGTTGAAACCCACGTAACTCTGTAGCATCCGAATCTTGTCGGCGTCGAAGATCCTTATGTCGGTCTCGTCAGCCTTGTTTACGATATATGCCTTATGATCCGGTTGCCCGAAATACTTACTGAGCGTTTCAAGTTCATCCGTATATCCCAGCAACTCACCCTCATTCTTGGCCTCCCGTACATATCCCTGCCACAATTCCTTGATTTTTGCCTGTTCGACATATCTTCCTCGATCATGCCCGGATATTATCCTTGGCTTTTCTTCCAGTCGCTTGGCCCGCTTTTCATCAAGAACACTACGCTTAATCACCACATGCCCGTCGGAAATAAACTCCCCTTGAAGTGCCACGCTGCCTATAAAAACACTGGGCCGCAGGTTAAGGTCGCTGACGGGCTTCACCTGCTTGGAACGCTCAATCTCCGGCGCTTCAGTGGGCTTCTCCGCAATTCCCCCCGTACCCTCTTTGGGTACAATCGTACCCTTATCGGGTACACTTTCTCTCACAGGTTGTGCGAGAATCTCTTTCCCCAGCTCCAGATACTCCGCCAGCACCTCCGCAGGGACGGGCTTGCCCTCGGAAAGGGCACCCTCTATCATGGCCCTGTGAAGCCTGACTAAATCATTGTAACTCTTCCGACCACTAATCGACACATGTATTCTTTCCGTCCAGGTTCGGCCATACTTATATTTAAAAAATTCTTCCTTTGTCATCTCCCACGGATTATCGGTTAGCTTGGCAGCGCCTGGCACCTCTGGCACCGCCTCAACTGGTGTGGTGGTAGCCTTTTCCTCGGTTATGGCCGTGGTGGGCTGCTCAGGGGCCTTCTCGCCGATTTCCTCGGCACCTGCCGCCTTCTGCCGAGGTTCCGTAACAGATACTTCCCCCGCTACCTTGCCCTCAGCAACCACCTCGCCCGGCTTGGCTGGCTCCGTGGGGTATTCTACCGTGCCTTTCAGGGGGGCTTCTTCGCCCTCATACTCCACTGGGTACTCAACACCCTCCTGCTGACCGGTCTGCTTCTCGGGAATAACCTCCTCTCCCGGCGCATTGTCTATCTGCTCCTGAATTATGGCATCGGTTTCCTGGGGCGTGAGTATCTGTTTCACCCCCCCTGCTGTCTGAAAGACCGCTCCCCCTATCGTTCCCAGCACAAACGCTTCCTTCGCCCCAGGGGATGCTAATGTCAATGATTTCAGTATCGACACATCAACCTCACCGTTTGCCGCCCTTTCCCCCAATTCTTGGAAGTATCCCTGCAAAACCTCTTCAACCCCCTCAGAAACCGAACCGGCGCCGAAACCAACCGCCTTTATACCGGCCCGTTTTATCCATCCGGCCATCCCTATTCTGAGCGGGGCCGGGGCCTTTGCGAATGCCAACGCGAACTGGCCGGCGTCCATCCCTATCAGGGCCATGTTCCTGATAAATACATCGGATGCGGCCTCCGATGCCTGCTCTGGCGACACACCCTGATCAAGCAAACTGTTATACGTCCCCGCCGCCTCCATTGCGCTTTCAATCGGCCTGGAGACCATCGCGGAAGCCACTGCGCCAGCAATAGTTACCCCCATCTCTCCTAGCCCAGCAGCTCCGGCCGCAGCACCTGCTAGGAGACCACCACCAACAGCAGCGGGGATCAATGTCAGCATTGACGGTATCATTTGCACGCCCTTGGTAAGGTAAAAGTCGGGGTCGGCCATGTCTGACAACTCAAATTCTTTGTAGAGTTCCTTAACTTCGCTGTCTCTAATCACGCTCTGCGCAAACTGCCTCACACGCTTGCCTGATTCCTCGAATCCCGCCCAGATCATACCCCCGCCCACAAGATCGATTATGTTCGCGTTACCCGTCTTGAGACTGTAATAGGCTTTTTCCAATCTTGTATGGGGATCGTACCCTTCAAGTGTACGCTGCGCCCGGGCCACATCCCGGGGCGCGATTCCTTTTGATGTATCAATCTGCTCTTCCGGTGTGGCGGCCCTTATGGACGGCTCAGGCCCACCCTCAGCGGCAGCCTGCTCCCGTGCCTCATCATCCAGTATCCGCTGCACAATGCCCCTGGGCGGGGGCTGCGCCACAGCCGTAGACATGGCTGGGGCCGATTGCATCTGGCCCCCCACCTGACCCGATAGGGCCAGCAGCCGCTCCATCACCTCCGGCTCGGGTACCTCCGGTTCTGGCTCGTCAACAACGGCCCACCCTTCCGGCAGGCCCTGCTTGACTACTTCCCAGCCTGTAGGCAGTCCCGGCATTTAACCTTCCTTTGGTACGAGTCGCCCGTTACGAACCACATAGAGGTTCCCTTCCGGATCCTTGATAACCGTACCGTCCGGCTGGTCCACCTTAATCTTGGCATATTCCGGCGTCTCCCCTAGCCGCGCCAGTATCTTCGCAATCATCGTTTTGCGGACCGATTCAGGCAGGGACTTGTCGCCCTCCCATTGTGCCAGCATCGCCCGCACTTTTTCCGGGTCCTCTTCGCGGTAAAGTAGCCGCTCCAGGCGCTGCTGAAAATTCTTCGACTGCTCCAGGTAAATCTTCCTTGCTTTGTCGCTGTTGGACCCCTCCGCTTTATTTTCATAAGAGGCGATCTTGTCCCGTAGTTCGTCTATGCGCTCCTGTCTGCTTTTCGGCTTTTTAGCCCCGGCCGACGATGGCCGCGCCTTCAGTCCGGCGCTTATACTGTCGGCTGCGGCGCTGGGACTGCCTGGGTACTGAAACCCTGGCCTGGCGGGGTCAGCCTGCAAATCCAGCCGCCGGTTCCTTCTCTCGCCTTCAGAAAGTTTATCAGGCTTGGCGGGCGTCACAGACTCCAACACCATCCTGCCCTTACTATAAACCCATACCTGCCCTCGGGGGGCTTTATAGGGCGGTGGTCCTGGCGGTCTTTGAGGTTTTGTCTGTTGTGGCATTTTATTCCACCCAATACCAGGACCCGTCGGGCCGCTGTTGCCAACCGGATTGCTGCCCCGCCTGCATCCCCGCAAAACCAGAAATCCCCTCTCCAATATCTCCAACCCCTTCCGCCATCTGGCCGTAGTATTGGCCGGTGGTGTCTACTTCAGCACCATACTTCATCCTCGACAACTGGCGTACCAGATCGCTCCGGCCCGTTCCATACTGACCCAACTCCCGCTGGGCGTCGGTCTTGGTCATCTCGTTCTGGATCGCAATGGCCCGGGCCTGCCTTGCTATGGCCTGTATGGTGTTGGCGTCGGCCTTCCCCGCCATACTCGCCGCCACTCCCGTGTTCTCCAACCCCCGCGATGCGGCAAAGCCCAGCTGCTTTTGCCTGGCCACCTGCCCGTGCTCCCCAATGTCGGCGGATACGTCGCTCATCATGGCTTTCACCGGCAGCGCGCCTTTCTCTACCCTACCCCGAAGCATGGCCAGAAACTGCTGCTCCTCAGGGCTTTTCTGCAGGTAGGAACCGGTAAGTTCCCCCAGGGCCGCTTCTGATGTCTTCTTGGTCTTGTAGGCGCCATACATCTTTCCCAGTCCAGCGACCCCCTTCCCCGCCAAGTACAGTGCTGCTATAGTCATCGGTTCCATTTTATCTCACTCCTCTGAGTTATTTATCGCACTTCATTGAGTACGAAGTAAAAAAGTCTGTTGTGCCGCCGGTAATAGCGCCTGAATTCCCTCTTCTCTGGATTGCCCGGCCCGACTCTCCCCGGCATCAGGTCCGCATCGACCTCTTCCCCCTCTTTTAGATCATCCAGCCCCGGGGGGTATTCTCTCAGGTCGCGCTTCGCCCTAGCGGAGATCATCTGCCCCACCTGGCGCTTGGTTACAGCCTTATCAGCCATCGACAACCTCCATTTCCATCCCGCGTATTTCGTGGTCGGTGTTTGTGGACGCCGGCGTGGTGAGTTCCAGGGCCACGTTTCGGCACCGCCGCTTAACCGAAATCCTCCGGTCCTCGCCGTTCGCCGATGCCACTATCGCCGTCTTGGTGTCACTCGTCGCGCCATCGTCAAAGTAAATCTTCGGGGTTACATTATCGCTCCCCTTGTGGTTGATCCGGGCCTCCCTGACCAGGTGTTTCTTTTTCATATCGCCCGTGCGTATGAAAGCACCCTTGAACTTCGTCCCAAAGGACTCCGTCCCGGTCAGCGCCTCGTTTATCCGGTATATCGCGGTCCCTTCCCACTGGTGCATATAAAAATAACCGCTCTCGTCAATAACCGACCGCTCCGGCCTGACCTGCACCGCCGACACCGTCCCGAATGGAAACTTGAACCACTTGGGGTAATCACCGCCACTAGCCCCGCCAGCGGCGGGGAAGATGCTGTCGATTTCCAGCGCCCAGGCCTGGGTGTCGGTCCCAAGGCCGAACAGCACGATCCGCCTTTCCGACAGGTACATGGCCGAGAACGACGACCCGCTCCCCGCCGCCACCGCCGCCCGGTAGACGTCGTCTATCGGGAAGGAGACCGGTCCCTTTATCGCCCCGTCCAGATCCATAAAGTAAATACCGGTGTCGTAGCAGAAGAAGTAACCGATGGGCGTCCTCACAATGGCCGCGTCGTTGATCAGCCCTATATCCCCCTCATGCTCGTGCTTGCTCCACGCCGTGGGATCCGCCCGCGGCACCTTCAGGTAGGCTATGTCATGGCGGTAAAACACCGCTAGGGCATCGGCCTTGTCCAGCGCAAAAATACCCTTGCCTTCGCCCCCGTTCGCGTTGTCGGGCATGATGAAATTCTTATTGGAGATCACGTCCGGCTGGTCCACCTCACTGAAGCCGACCCAGTCCGGATACTCTTCATTCTCTCCGCTCGGGTCAAAGGCCAGGTTCAAGCAGTAAAGCCTACCCTTGAAGTAGACGTGATACTTATAGTACGCCTCGACCGAGGTAATCCCCGCCAGCGGGTGGTGGCCCTTGTCCAACAGGCCCGTATCAAGGAACCACAGACTTGCATCGGGAGAAGAGTAGAGCCATAGCCATTTCCCGATTATAAGGGTCTTGCCCGTACCGTCGGTTGGGTCGCCGTCCATATAAAGCACCCGGTCGTTATTCCCCAGGATCACCCTGATGTTTGACCCTTCCTTTATTAGATATTTCAGGAACTCGTTGTCCTCGTAATCTGCCGCCGACACGTAAATCTCCCTCGCTCCGCCCCAGCCATCGGTGCCGCTATAGGCATCTTCTGAAATTACTCCCCAGTCATTACCGTCGTATTCCCATTGGTCAATCGTGTAGGATTGGTCAGAGTAATAATTTTGATCAAGTTCGCCGTCCGCATCAAATATGTCGCCGCCGCCGCCGGCGGGTTCGCCTCTGAGCGTCAACAAACCACTGGCGTTACTGGAAAGAATCACATAGCCGGCACCGGCATCTCCCGGTATATCCAATACGTGAATTTGGTCACCATTAACAGGCGCATCGGGATTGCCTGTTGGAGATAAATCGGCGGCTCCCCAGGGAACGTCCCTGTCGTACCACTTCTTCTCCATCGTATCGCCAGTACCCGTAACCACCGCCGGGTTATTCTGGGTCGATACCATCTCCACCAGCTGGTAGAGCGCATCGTCATCGTTCGCGGTGTCAGGATTGATCTGCCGGTAAATATTAAGGTGGGTTATCCGCGGGTTCCAGTCGGCAGTGCTGAATCCCATCGTCAATAGAAGCGCCCTCGTATCGCCCGACTCAATCTCGTAGTGCGCCTTCCCGCTCGCAAACAACGCCTGCTGGCCACCGTCGAATACCGGCACCACCTTGTAAAAGTGGTGTCCAACCCCCAATTCGCCTCCACTGGCGGATCGTAACGTCAGACTGCTATAATCCCACGTCGCCGGGTATTTCAGCGCCGCATCGCAGTCGTACCACACCGGCGTCGTGTACGAATGGTCCCATAGGTCGTGGAAGAACTTCCGCTTCAGGTAGCCGTACCATACCGGCGATATGCTCCTGCTGAATGCCAACCTCAGTATGACACCGATCACCAGCGCCCGCATCTCGTCACCTGCGGCTACAGCACCCATGTTTTCCACTAGTGTCCAGGATGAACCGGCTGCGTTACTCACATAAACATAGCAATCGCCGCCACCGTCATCCCAAAACGAAATCCATACGGCACCGCCGGTTAAATCCTTATGGACGAAGCGAAAAAGGTTCCGCAAAACCCTGTCTTCTGGAAAACCGCTTCCATAAGCCAATACCCCGTCGCGCTTCCTTATCTTCCCCGGCCGGTCAAGGTAGAAGTTCTCCAGGTCCGTGGCAAACCCGGGCGGCAACTCGTCCTGGTCGCAGGCCGTGAATACCCCCTTGCCAGGGTCGTATATCCGGACTAGACTCAACGGATGACCCTGCAGTTGCTGACAACCTGCTGAGGCCAGCCCCTGGCCGCCCTCTCACCGGCCACATCATCCCGCTGGCGAGTATAAACCGCCATCCAGTAGTCGTACTGGCCCGTATTTTCTTTGGAAGCATACCCCATCGCCAGAGCATAGGGTATCAACCGCGCAACGTAAATCTCCGGGATCATCGGCACATACTCATGTACGTCAACCTCGATCTCGTCTCCCTCGACCTGCCCGGCGATTGCCGCTACGACAGTATACTTATGACGCCCCTCGTCCAGAGCATAGTCACTGCAATTCTTCGTGATGTCCCTTGTTACGTTATAGAATGGGGCCGTGTCTGTTTTAAGGTCTTCACCTATTGCCAGATCAAGGTAAACTACGGTGGTTGTAGTGCCCGTAAGTGCCAGGTATCGCTTTTTCTTGGTCCGGTAGGTCGGCAGGGCGAAGTAGGATACCCGCAGGGTGGCGGCGGAACCGGGTGCCGGCACCAAGTGGATCCTGTCGTTCTCTAGGAAAAACTTCTCCGGCGTACCCTGTCTGAGCGTGGTCCCGTCGGAGTGGTACCGCTCCCGCTGCCCCAGGTTGGCCACTACGGTTTCCTTCAGCGGAATGGCCCGGAATGACGCCTCTTTGACCTCCACAACGCCCAGCGGCAGCTCGTAGTCCGCCGTGCCTGCAACCGTGGTATAGGTCTTCTCCGCGTCGATGCACTTGGTCTCTTTGGCGAAGTCCGGCTCCGCCAGGTCCTTCAGCGCCCGCTCGAAGACCTCCGGCGAGACGTCGCTTATTTGATCATAGCAAATCGCTACCAGTTGGGCCCAAGTTAGCATATCGCCCCCCTAACGGCCTGTGCCAATACCTGCCGGCGCCTCGCTTTCATAACGAGCATTCAGAGCGGTTATGATGTCACCGGCCTTCTTGTACGCCGCATCGCTGCGCTCACCTTTCCCGTCATGTCGCCATAAGTGGGACTCTGCCAGGTCCACAACGATACCGTGTAACCTGGGATTCAACTCGCAGGAAGCATCGGTGAGACTATCGAGAGTCCCGTCAGCCGTTACGAAGTGAATCACGTCGTCGGCCTCAAAGAGTACGGTTTCGTCCTGGTTGACAATCTTGAGCACCGTCGTGGTATTGTCTACGATAACGAAATAGGTGCCCTTGGTCACATTGTACCCGATTTGGCCATTAAACTCGTCAGCCGTCCACCCTGGAGTCGTGAATGTGAGATCGATGTAGTAGGCGTCAAGGTCCGGCGCACTAATTACAGCCCCATTTGCCACGCTGGCCACGGTGAATTGGGCTACCATCGTCTTCGGTACCCGAAGATAATGCACGTCGATAGCCTGCACATCGTTATCGGCAGCCACGTAGATGCGTTCGCGCTGGACGTAAGCCATTGGGCGCTTGGTTGTGCCCCGCGACCATGGGTTCACACTCTTACGCACATCGTCGGCGGTAATCATGTGTGCCCAGGCGCCGTCGTGAATCTTGACGCGCTGAATCCCATTAGCCAACGGTTCTTCGCTGAGATACGAGCCGCCTTCATTGTGAAAGGGCACGGATCCCTCATCGTCATCGGTGGCCAGGACGCAAGTAAGGTCAAAGTCTTTCACTTCCAGCTCGGTCAGATAGGCCATGTGAAGCAATGAAGTGATCTCCAGTTGCGCCCAGTTAAGGGCCTGTAACTTCAGAGCGGCGCCAAAGGTATCCTCTTCCGAGTCTTCAAGCCGCAGTCCCAGCATATCGACCATTTCCTGGGTTGTAAATCCTGCCATAGTCTTCTCCTATGGTGATTCGCGGGGACCGCCGAGTATCACTCGGGCTGGCATGAAGCCAAACCCCTCGGCAGCCCCCACAAATCGGGTTTTAGTTAGTCGTCTACTAGACGAATGGGTTACATCGCCTCGTTGTGCGCGTACGGGTAGGAAAGGCTCAAGCCAGCCTTCCCGCTTGCTTCTGCGACACTGACCACCACACCTACGATCAGGTCACCGCTGTCGGCTCCAGGGGTCATTACCTCTCCAGCGACTCCGCTGTAGACCGCAAGACCCGCGGCAACATGAACACCCACATAGGCGACCGTTGCCGCCGATATGATCTTCGTTACCTTGAACAGGTCGTTGGCCGCCACGGCGCCACCTTTGGCAGTTGCCAAGGCATTGTCCGTCAGGTCGCCAGCGCTGGTCACCTTGAAGATGTCGCCAATTACTATCGCGGCACCTTTGGCAACGTACAACTCACCGGCTGCGGCAGCGATAAAGGCATCCACGTTAGCGTCTGCCTCATCGGTCACCGTCAGCTGGATGTTGTCGTTTATCGCCGTGGCCTCCAGGTTAGTCCCTGCGATTTGGAACCAGCCAAACTTGCTGGCCACAATCGCAGCCATCGCTATGGCGATCAGGCCCTTGGCGTTTGCCACCAGGCGCGCGGTTACCGACGCGGCAATACTCGTGATGTAGTAAGTCACGAGATCCCCCGCCACAAGGAGTGCCACACCCTGTAGATAGGTGTAGATATTGCCCTCGCCGTCATCGTACCGGGAACCGACTGCAAACAGCGCAGTGCTGTCAACTTGGGTTAAGGTAGGAATCGTATGCATGATACCTCCCTTAAGCCGTCGGTACTACGCCGTTCACGGACGGGTAGTTGAGGGTTACGCCGCCATATCCCGCTGGATTGCCGGACAGTTCACCCTCCTGGACGCTGCATAGCGCGCCGACGATCAGGTCACCGGTGACCTTAACGTCATCGACAAGACCAGAGGCCTGGTGGTATATGGCCGCGGCTGCGGCACAGTTACCCCCAGAAGTCATCTTGGCGTACAGGTTATTACCCGCAATCTGGAACCAACCGAACTTGTCGGTGACAATCGCGGCTAAAGCGACCGCAACCAGCCCAATGGCGTTTCCGGCCAGCAGGGTCGTTACGGCGGCACCGTCAGAGGTGATGTAATACGTCACCCAAACACCCCTGGCAGTGCTGTTAATACCCTGGAGATAGACGTAGACGTTCCCCGCCTCGTCCTCATACCGGGTGCCAACCTTGAACAGCGCCGTGCTGTCAACCTGGGTTAGTGTAGGAATTAAGTGCATTCTGTCACCTCCCCCTAGGCTGCCGGGATACTGGTCAGTGAGCCTTGACGCCTGGGCTGAGACGTAACGAACTGTCCCATCCAGAAGATATAGGCTACCTTGGTATCCTGGTTAGTGGGTTTCAGGAACGGCTGGAACGCGAAGTTCCGCTTGGGATGCACCTTGAAGTACAGGTACCGCGTGTTCAGCATGTACATGGCTTCCGCGGTGCAGGCCTTGTCAGCGACCATCTGGGCACCCTTGTACCGGAACACGGTCCAACCGGCGTCGCCCAGCGTGCTGTTGCCTTCCCAACGCGCCTGTGCGCCCACGATTGACTCATAGGCTGCCATGACGTCGTCGGTGGTGACGATCAGGTTCGGGGTGTCCGAACCGTCGGCGATCTTCCTGAATACCGACGCCATGTCCGTTATCAGGTAATCGGCATCAGTGATGGTTTTCAGTTCGGCCAGGTCAGCGGCGCCGTTCACCAGGGTGTATGCGTCCCACCACGTCTCGGTGGTGGAGTTGATGCCCCCCAGGGCCCGGTCGATTTTGACTATGTCGTTCAGCGACGTAATCTCGTCGGCGGCGTTGGCGCCCGCGGCTGCGAACAGTTTCGTGGTGAAAGCCTTCTTCAGCCGCTTCTCGGCGTTCTTCATCCGGGCTTCGAGCAGATCAATAATGGCGTCCGGGCCTTCATTCATCATCTCGTCACGCCCGGAAATGTTGATCGACGCGTATGCCTGTACCCAGTCGTACAGGGCCTGGTCCAGGAACTCGGGCTGCGTGTTGTTGAGCAGCTCGTAGCCCTTGTAAAAGCCCTGGCTGTCTCCTTCGTCTACGAACTCGACCGGTACACGGACCTTCTGCCCGCCGCTCTGTTTCCTCGCCTTTCCAAGCAGAATCTTCAGTAGCGGGTTGGAGTTGAAGATATTATCTACAATCTGCGGCAGATAATGGTCGCGTATACACACGTCGAGGGTTGAAAAAATCTGAGCCATTTTGGCCCTCCCTCTTTCGTTTATCCTACCTGCCGCATCGACATATATCTCGAACGTGTCTATAATTGCCGGATTTATCGACAATTCTCACGCTCGCGCGGTCAGGCAGGGGAGTTAATCGGTACCTAGTCGATACCTAAGCGTTTTCTCGAAGCCTCCCCTGCCGCGTCATAGCCAAAGTCGCCGGTCACCGGCTTGAAGTCCGTCTTGATCTCCCGGGCGCCCTTGCCCAGGGGAGCGTTGGGAGAGCGTTTACCCCCCCCGGCTTCTTCCAGTGCTTTCTCGGCGGTCTCAGCCCGCTGTTCGGCGGTGTACAATCCGAAAGCCTTGTCCATGTCGGTTAGCCCGTTATCAGCCATGAACTTCAAGAACCCTTCAACCTTCTCCGTGGTGTCGAACGCCTTGCGGCAATCATCGTCCTTCGTTACGAAGGTTTGCAGATCCCGCTCGAACTGGCGCTCATTCTCCATCTGATCGAGCCGCTCCTTGAGTTTGCCGACCTCGTCGCCAGTAGCATCCTGAGTGCCGGTTTCTTCCTTGGGCTTGGCCGGCCCCGCCTCTGCGGCGGCCTTCCTCACCTGCTGGATGTCTTCCTTGCTCAGTTTGTAGCCGTAGTCCTGAAGGACCTCAACGGCATCCTCGTCACTGGTAATCTTCTCGACCACCTCTAAGACCTTATCCATGGCCTTTGCCCGATCTGCGTTCGCCTGGGCGTTCTCGGTGTTGGTCTTATTCCAGTTCTCGTTGTTCTGGTTTTCCCGGACTATCCCTTCCAGGGCTTTCTCGTCGTACTCCTTACCGTCCAGCGTGAACGGTTTCGGAGACTCTCCGGTTTGGTCCCCTTTCGTGCCGCCATCAGTGCCACCCTTGGACTCGTCGCCGTCCTTGCCTTTGCCGTCGTCGTTGGTCTTCGTGCCGCCCTTGGCGCCATCGCCGGAACCCTTATCATCTGACCCGCCCTCTGATTGCTCGTCTGCAGTCTCCAGCGAGGTGCGCAGGTCATCTGGTAGGCCTGTGAATGTCATAGTTGGTCTCCTCGACTCTATGATTGACTGTTACTTAACCATACCTGGCTGGCCCGCTTGGGGACTCCCCGTGGGTCCGCCCGGGGCCATGCCACTCTGAAAATCTTGTGCGGGCGGTGAATAAATCCCCCGCTGTTGCAAACTGTAAAGCAGTTCGTTTATTGCGTCCTCGTCGGCGCCCTGCAGTATATCTATTTCGCTCTCGGTTAAAAGGCTGGGGTCGATCCCCGCCAACGGCCCCGCGCTCTGGCTTCGGTTGCGCACACTCTGTATCACGTCGCGTATCTCACTCGGCATGAGTTCTATTAACTCGTCCGGGGTGAGTTGTAGTATCGGCGCAATCTGAAGGATCAGTTCCATCATCTGGGTCTTGTTCTCCGTTATGGGAATACCCGCCCTTACGATGAATTCCTGGTCTTTAAAGTCGTCCGCCCCGTAACTCGCCGGGCGATACGCACCGCTCATACGGTCGCGCTTAATAAATGCCACCGGTTTTCTAAGGTCTTGCTTAATGTGCCGCATGATGTGTTTATAAATATCCACCAGCGGCCCCCGCAGCGATGACTTCTCCTTGAACCGGATCCGGCCCTGGGCCGCGGACTGTAGCTTGTCGATTGCATAGCCGGCCGTCACCCGCGCCGGGGTGCGCCCCTGGGTTACATCCGTTACCCCACTCACCACATTGATAAAGTCAACGAACATCATGGGTAGCCGCATCATCTCGGTGGGTAAGCCCTTGTGTTCCATCCACTCCACCAGTGAAAGCCTGTTGGGAAGTACTATCTCTTCCTTAGGCCCCACCTTGACACCACTGGGGTTCAACTTCTTGACATCCTGGGTGATCTTGAGCGGCGGGTTCCCGGCCAGGATCGTGGCGTCCACCGCCTCAGACAGAATCACGTCGGCGGCCAGGTTCATCATTTCGATCTGCTCGGACTCTCCCTTCCCCCACGGCGAGTTGGGCTGCGGATAGTTGATTATCTGGGTGAAGGGCGGGTCTCCGATCTCGTAGTCGGTCTCCTCGTCAACCAGCACCCTGTCGCCGGCAATGGTAATGTGCCGGTATGTTTCCCTGGGCTTTGGAGCCTCGCCCCCCTCTTCGCTGATAAACTCCTCGTCGTAATCAACTTCGTGATCCAGCCAGGCGTCGATCAACAGCGCTTGGTCAAGGTCGTGTTTGCCCGCCTCTTCGCCCGTGCCAACCAGGTCCGTCATGCTCGACTTCTCCGCCGCCGTCCCGGACATCGTTTCGCCGCTTGCGCCCTTGTTATGCGCCGGGAATAGGTGGAAAGTGCGGAATGCGTCGAGTCTGCCCTGGGGCTTTATCCCCTTGGCTTTATCCCCATAGGTCCTGAGCAATTCACTGAGGTAGGTCGGCGTGGCGGTCATTATCCAACTGGACTTCTTCACACTCACGGTCGATGGGTCCAGGAACCACCCGAAAATAGGTATCGGCTCAATATCCATGAACTTGCCGTCGCCTGGCAGCATCCTGACGGGACCGTTCCCATAGATCAGGGCCGACTTGGCTACCATTGGCCACTCTTCGGGCATCCCCGCCCCGCGCCACTGGTGATAGACCCCGTCCTCGATCTTCTGGGCGGTATCCATCATGGCCTTGAGGTCAATGCCATCCACCGTCGCCGGGTCAGGCATCACGTCGGGCTTCGGCAGAATGTCCGTCAGGATCGGCATAACCGTTTCTATGACCTCAAAACAGAGATTCAGCACCACTTTCGACTTGTCCGGGTCGTGATTTGTAAAAATGGCAAAGTGGTCGCCATTGATCATTTCTTCATTCCGCCGCCACTGCCGCCGGCGTGGGCCTTGGTCCTTCAGCGACATCTCAAACCGCCGGATAATCTGCTTGGTTATCCGTCGGTGATACTCTGAGACCTGGTGGTCTGAGTTTTCTGTGGTTGCTATTGCGGTTTCTTCGTCCATGAACAAAAAAAGGCCCGGCCACCCCGTATTGGGGTGGCGGACCTAGCTTGAATTTCAGTGGCTGGGTTACTTAGTGCTTAACCAGTTGCCTCAAGTGTACTTTCCTTATTTTTCCCTCGTGAAAGTGAACCTCGACCGAGCCGGTAAAATCAGCCTGGCCGGTGTATTTGATGACCCACTGTATCAGCAGGTCCTTGAATCGCCTTAAAAGAATCTCCATTCAACCCCCAAATTTAGTCACAACATCCGCTGGATGCAAAAACTATTCGGTTTAACCCCGCGCATAAACCCTCTTTTCCACTTATTAGACACCACATATCCCTTCGCACTCGTTCAGAAACATATTGATTTGCCCCTTTTCTTCGGCTGTACGAAGGTCTATTTCAGACAGAGGGTTTAGGGATCGATGCAGGTATGCCTCTCCCCTCATATTGTCCCGGCGGCGTATCATGGCGTCGAAATCCACGGCGTCATCCCATTCTCCATTGCCCCCCTCTTTCAGCAACCGCCATTCATAGTCACTGTGGAAAGGGCACCCAATACAGGCCGACCTTGGGGGTTCCGGGAGACTATGCTCAGACAACCAGCGTAAACAATCCTGCCGAGTCATCGGGGGGTCGACATTGAATACCAGTGGATAGTTGAACCTTATCCAGGCGTCCCTGCTGTCTCTCATGCGTGAGGATTCATCAGCGCTTATGCCGAACCATTGTTCGACCAGGATATCCTTCCCGGCCCGTTGCCCTGGCTTCAACCCCAGGAGTTCCCTGATTTTCTTTTTGATAGGGTCGATCTTGTATTCCCTGGTACACTGGCGACGGATCATGCCACCCTCTCTCAACCCGCTTGCCACATAAAGGGGTAGGGCAGCGTAACGCTGCCCTTGAGCCACCTTGCCGCGAATCGTAGCAAACTTCTGATCCTCCCGTAGATTCCCATTGTTGACTATATGTATCGGGATCCCGAATCCCTTGGCATAATCAATCAGCCAGGATAAATGATCATAGGTTACCCTTCTCTCCCATTTGGTGTCGGCGAAAATGGCATGGTCAATGCGGGGAAGGGTACCCAGGCAGGACATGAGCAAAACAGTTGTGCTTTGAACCCCCGCCCCCAGAGAAAGAACTTTCATCCCTCAGCCCCCACATAAACCTCGTCAAACCCCAGCGGCTCCCCCTCATCGCGAAACAGCGCCGATCCAAGCCCCATCCCTGTGTCCGGCAGGTCTATCATCCCATCAAGGCCATCCCGGGTAGCCCCGTCAAGCGGATTGTAAATGTCCTCTATACACTCCGGGCGCATTATCCGGCGAAATGCCGCAAAAGCGTCCACGCAATCAAGAATACCATTGTGGTCAGCCGCCATCTCGCCCCTCGTCTGGCTCATTAACCATCTCGCACGTCTGGGCATACCCGGCAATGTCCACCAGGTTGTCACGCTTGTGCCCGTTCACCTCCCGGCTGAGTTTCAACGCCACCATGAACAGCGCCACGTGTTCCGGCTGAAACTCGAACTGCCCTTCTATCAGCGCCGTCCATAGTGCTGCCGTGCGGGTAAAATCTTTCCTGGGGTGCCCGTAATCCTGCCCCCTGTCGCCAAACACCAGGCTCTTCGCCTCATCCAGAACGGTCCCCCGGCTCTTGACCTTTTTCCCGGCCTCGGCAATATGGTCGCCCATGTCTACGCCCTCCAGGTCTCTGATGAGGTCGTTATAAATGCGGTGAGCCTCACATAACCTACAGTTGCATTCCTTCATGCCCCCCTCCTGTCCCTTCCGTCGCGGCGGTCAACACGAAGTCCTCCCAGGTGATCCGCATGAGCCCCCCCATCATATATCCTGCGCCCTTCTGATATATCCCGCCGCTCTTTCCCGCTTCGCCGCAATTTTGCAAATGGATACCTTTGATGGACTTGTTGGAAGGATTGGGTTAGCGGGTCCCGCCGGTCTTCTCTTTTCCGCCACTCACTAGGAAGACGAAAAAATTGAACGGCATTGATAAAATCTATGCCGGTCAGGGCGATGGTCCTTAGTGTCGTTATCCGTAAACGGGCCGGCACCTCCCGGTTATAGGGGTGATCGAACAGGATAAAATGGCTGTCATCGCCCTTGGCCCTCACCCACGCCTCGAAGACCTCCGGCGAGTCGTCAACCAAGTAGTCAATGGCCACATTCTCCTTATCCCCCCGGAAGTGGTACTCGTCGAAGGTGAAGCCGTGTTTGTCCAGCCACTCCCGGGTATACACGCCCAGTCTCCTGGTGTTGTTGGTAACACACACCAGTTCGTGGCCGTTTCTTTTGGCCCATTTCTTCAATCTGTGAAATTCCTCACAGGCTCCTAGCATTGGCTCGGCTCCCCCGTATATCTCCTCGGCCCACTTCCCGAATATCAGCCCGGCCTTTGTCTTCCAGGAAAGGGCAATATTGGGAAACCGCCAGCCGGTGACCACGTCGCTTGTCACCATATTGGGCGCTGCCTTCTTGAACCTGGTCACCACCGCCCGCGGGAAGTCCCGCAGCACCCCGTCTACGTCTATGCCTATCCGTGCCATTATTCCCCTCCTCTCCATATTTTAGGGGCATGCCCCCTTATAATTGCGCGCCGCATGAGAGAATACAGTATTCGACGCTCTCCGTTAATAAATGATTCGTTGAGACAGGGGTTATTCCACTTGTCTACTTCACGCATGATTCTGATTTGCTGGGGATACACCCAAAGTAGCCCCCATTTCTCCAGCAGGTCGGCCTCTTGGATTATTCCTGGGGGACACATATAATAGCGATAATTACCTAGACCATATTTCGGGCGCTGTCTTGTTATTTTTTTACCATCAGCCAAGAAATCTGCCTTGCTGGTTTTGCACTCCACCAGGTAACTGACATTTGCCGTGAATCCGATAGCATCTGGCGTCTCCTGGTTCAATGTGCCAATTTCAGCCGCTACGACAAGACATCGTTTTGTCCTAGATAGCCACCAGACAGCCCTCTCAACAAGTTCGCTATGCGTTGAAATTATATTCAGTAATTCAACCTGATCACTCATCCCAGCCTCATCACTTCCTGCCGGTGCATGATTTGCCACGAACGTCAATCGCCGCCGTAGATGGTGGCCCCTGGCAGAACGGCATAAACACAACCACGATACTGCTGATGTTCGCCCTCGCATAATAACCATTTTTCCCGAAATGAAGCCGGTCTTTTATAAACCTGATTTCACTAGAGCGCATAACATATTCGTGCCACCATTTTGTATCTGTGGATCTGCCCTGTATAAGAGCAACAACAGTGGTGCCATCCTGGGATGCCTCCCATGCTTTCTTAAGCCACAGCCCTATTGATTTATCATAAGGCGGGTTCATCCAGCAAACGCTCTCCCAGTGCTGGCTTAGACCATCCCGCTCTGGAGAATAGAATTTCTCGTGCTTCGCATTTCTAGGGCTGGCGCATACATCAACGGTAAACCCGAACTCTGCGTTGAGGGCATCATAGAAATTCTGGGGCGTCTCCCATTCCGTGAATGATCTCTTTTTATACCTCATCCCCGCACCATCTCCCTGATCCCCGTCGCCTCCGCCGCCATCTGGTCCAGGTGCTTCCGCGCCTGCAATACCCGGCCCTGGTACATCATCTTCCCGCCGTATATTGCGTGCAGATAGATTTCGTGCAGGTGCCCTCCGCTCTCCTCGTACCAGCCGGTGGCGAAGCCCTGGTGCCAGTTCTGCCTGCTCCCGGCAGCCGGGACCGCCCCGATGTCCAGCCGGGCCAGGGTGCCCACGTTGTACGCTAAGTATACCCGCGGCCCTTTCCGCGGATGCACCGTCTTGGCCATCAGTTCCAGCCGGTGGCTATGGGCCGTTATCTCACTGTTTCGGGCCTCCCGCAGCATCTCCTTGACGGTATCGCCGCTCCCCTTGCGCGCTACCTCTCCATGGCTCACCCGTAAATTATCGTTCAGCCATAGGTGTGCCTCTGGATAGGGCTTGTGATACCGCACCCCCAAATCCTCCAGCCCCAACAGATTTTCCACACTCAGCACTTCCGGCGCTTCCGGTTGGTTCGCCGGACGCAGACTGTAGGCCGCAATAATGTTGTTGATGACCGCCCTCCGCAGCCGGAACTCGTGGTTGCCCTCAATGTAATCTATCTGTGCTCCCGTGTCCGCCAACTGCGCCAGCCACCAGTGCAGCTCCTTCAAGGCCGCCTGCGTCGTGAAGTAGAACTCAGGCATTTTAATGAACCTGTCCGTTAGTTCGGCCAGGTCCAGCATGTCGCCCATCAGGATAATCCGGTCGGGCCGCAGTATGTGTGCCATTTGCAGTCCTATGTCCCACGCCTGGCGGTCGTGCATCGGATTCAGGTAACCGGTGGTCATATCCCTACAGTACCCATTCTGTGAATCGGGCAGGATCAGGACCCTGGTGCCGCAGTCCGATTTCACCGGGCCAAACTTCGGCGCCAGCGGGCGGTGCAACCGCACAGGCTGAATCGCCGGCCACTCGTGCTTGATCGGCACCTTACGGATCAGCCACGCCTTTATTTGGTACTGCACCACGATAATCGGCCGCTCCTGGCCCTTTACGCCCACCTTCATCGGCGTCTCATACTTGTTGGCCACCCACCGGTCTACTTCCCAGACCGCCGTGTCCACTCGGCACTTCTGTATCAATTCGTCAAGCGTCTTTACGTCGTTGGACGTGAATGTCTCCGCCACCGCGTAGTTGCCACTTTCCACGAACTCGACCCGGTCCTCACTCGGCCTGTTGTCCGTCTCCTTGCTGAAATCGTTGGGTTCGTCGGATGTAAATGTCCGCCCGCATACCTCAATCGGCTCCATCCCCCCGTGAGGCTTCACTTTCCGCCCCGACCCGGGCTTCTCCTCCATGCAGATATACCACTGTTTACCAGCCCTTTTCTGGTGGTTCTTAGCCTTCGACGATCCGCATTCAGGACAGGTGATCATCGCTCATAGTCCTCAAAGTTCGGGTCCGTCGGGCTGGGCGGGTCAAGCACCCCCATCTCCCGCAGTTCCTGGGTGAATAATTTCAGCCTGAATGTGGGCGCACCTATTATGCGCTTCACCGCCGGCTCACTACATTTCGGGCATACCGGCACCTGTTCGCCGTCCAGGTGCAGGATGTCGAACCGGTGCTCACAGCGTTGGCACTCATAAGTGTATGTTGGCATTATCCTCCTCTTGCTCAAACACGGTCGTTCCGTCCTCTTTATCTCTCCGCCTGATCGGCCGGGTGGCATTAAAGCCCCTTTCCTCCAGCCACTCGTGCAACTCCCCCTCTTCCATGTGCAGGATTGTTTTGGTTCTAAACGTTTCGCGGATCATACCCTGCCCCTTCCACCCGTCAGAATATCAATTAACGGGTTCGGCGTTATTATTAAATCTAAAATCCAGTCCCGCCACATCTTCCCCAGCGCCGATAGTGGTAGCCTTCCACCACACACCTTACAGCGATACCGGCCCCGCCTATAAGGTCTATAATCAAACAGTTTGTGCTCACACTCGACGAATATCCGGTCCTGGATCATCCTATTATCTCCTCTTTTATTTTCCACCAGGCAACCTGTAGGAACCAGAGGCAGAATCCCCCTCTGTAATAATAGTCTAGAAACGCGGGATTTAAGCAAAACCTCCAGAAACGCGGGTACCACAGAAACCAGAACGTAAAACGCCCCCAGTGAAGACAAAGGTGCGTCCGGTAAAAATTGATTGTCGGTATCATTTTTTTCCTTCCTCTTTGGTAGCCATTGGCAGCATCTCAACCGTGGCGCTGTCGGGATCCGACTCCAGTTCCAACTCGACGAACCCATACTCCGGCTGCCGTCGGCTATAATGCGGCACGTTCTCCAGCACCCACTCACGGGCCTTCCGCTTGTTGGGCGCCCTTACGTCCAATTCTATCGTCAGTCTGGCGCGGTAGGACCTCATACTACCCCTCTCCCCCCGACTGCTCGTCCATTGCAAACACCGGTACCTCAGCCATCCACTGCGCTATCAGCCTGACATTGGAGCCGTCGGGAAACGACACTAACTTTGAAATATTCGGTGGCATCGCAATAATGTTCAACCTGTCCACCGGTGATAGGATCAACAAGATAGGCTCCTCTTTGGAGTCGTAAACCGTGTCGCCAACCTTAACTTTCATGCCGGTCCCATCACCCCTTGGCACGCCCTGATGAACACCGCCGCGTTTTGCGGGACGATAGCGTTACCATAACCGCACAGTCGTCCCACACGGTTCGGTATCCCATGAGCCAGCGGATTGACATTCATGGCTTTCTCCCGCAAGGTATCGCCCCAGCATTTCTCTGCATGATGTGCCAAGATCGATGACAGCTCTTGCAAAGGGTCTGTAAGTTTTTTGGATCGTTGTTCCTCCAGTTCTCGTCTATGTGATGAATGTGCAAGTCTATCGTTGAACCACAGGATTCGCATAACGGTTTTATATGCTTCCTTGCCTGTACATGGCTCGCTGAACGAGAACTTCCACCCTTGGTTTGAGAGTTGGCGCAGGAAAGACAACAGAATCGGCGCTTCATAAACGCCCCCCAGTCCTCCAGTCTCCCGCTCTGATACCGCTTCCTTTGAAATAGTTTCCCACAGTTCTCGCAGGTGATCGGTTGCGTCAGCTTCGTTTTTGCTGCTCCAGTCATTTATTTCTTCCTCAATTTTTTTGATGCTTCTGGAGCACACAGATCCCAGACTCTCGGATACCCCATCAGCCATCTGCTGAAAGCCGGGTTCAACACGCCGTGCTTTGCCGTCCCGGAAGGGCAGGATGTCGAAATCGCTCCAATAATCTGTCCCGGCAGCCCAGATCGAGGGTCGGGTGCTATCTCGCCCCGTTTTTCCGCGTCGTTCGCTCTCGGGGTTGCATAGCCCGCCAGTGCTACCATCCCCGGTAGCCGATCCGCCCCTTGGCTTGGGCCCCCTTTCGGCCCGTCCTGACCGCAAGGTGTCGGGTAGCCTATCAGGTAAACCATATCCTCCAACCGGGACTTGTGGTCGTGTGCCCTCTCTGGATTGCCCGTCGTGTGCCCCGTTTCGACTGATCGGGGCGTAGGATACCCACCATAGCCTCTGCCTGATCTGCGGCGAGCCGACGCCCGCAGCGCACAGATCGGCGGCCCCGACTGCATATCCCACCGCTTCCAGCTCAGAGCGTACTCCGGAGAGCCATTCACGTCCAAGATTTGATGCAACCTGCTCTCCAAACACCGTTGCAGGTTGACGCTCGCGGATGAGCTGAAACCAGGCAGGCCACAAGTGCCGCTCATCCTTGTCCCCGAGCCTTTTCCCTGCTGTTGAGAAGGGCTGGCAGGGGCATGACCCTGTCCAAATAGGTCGGTCTGTCGGCCATCCGGCAAGGGCAAGAGCTTCGCTCCATCCACCGACCCCGGCGAAGAAATGATGCTGCGTGTATCCTTTGAGGTCATCGGGCGCAACCTCCCGGATGTCCCGCTCGTCCACATCGCCAGGAGGCAAGTGCCCCGCCTTGATAAGGTTTCTCAACCATTGAGCCATGAACGGATCCCACTCGTTGTAATAGACCGCCATCCACTAAAACCTCGCCTCCAACAGCCACTGCCCTGGCAGCGACCCGTACCGCTCCAGAAACTTCAACCGGCCGATAGGATGGTGCATACACTGGTACAGGTAGACCCAGTTGACCCACGCCACCATCCGGCCCTCACGGTACGCCTCGAACCTGCACTGCTCAGTATTGAATATCACGCCGTCAAACTTGGGGGGAAGGAACCTACCCAATCCCGCCACCGTATACCTTCCTTTCGTCGTCCAGCCCCATTAATTTGTCGATCTGCTGCTGCAGGAGCGGCTTGGGGGGCACGGTGGCCACCGCCTCAATGGCGTGCATGGTGGCATAACGACCAGCCTCCAGGCCGTCGTCGTCGCTATCCTCTCCCCTCCCGGGCTTGCGTACGTCCTCACGCTTCGACTCGTCGCTGATGGCACTCTCAAATTGGCTCTCCAGGACCGGGCAGGCGCCTTTAATGAGGTACATCTGGGGCCGCTTCCCTCCTTTGTTGAAATCTATCTCCCCGCCCGGCAGAGACTCACCATGCCAGTCGAGCAGGGCCAACATCCGGTGCCAGCCAGGGACACGGGAATTATTAGCCTTGAATACGGGTATCCCCATCTCCGACCAAGCGTCGGCCTCACACTTGCTGGATGGCATCTCAGCCCCTGGTCGCCTGGACATAACCGCCCGGGCCCAGGCATCATGCCCCGTCGCCCAGCCTATTATCGGCTCATGCTCCTCTACCGCCGCAAGCATCGCATCGCCCCAATACCATACGTCCTTGTGTTGTCCATGCAGCTCCCGGTAAAAATAGTGGTTACCATCGGTGTCCACGGCCAGGTACTCCGCGCAGAAGGGATGGTGGTAACCGGGGTCTATGCCCACCATGCAAACATAGCCGCCCTCCGCCCACTTCTCCGGGTCTTCGAACGGCCCGAATGGATCAATAATATGGATCTTCCGATACCAGGGTTTGAAGTATTGACCCGCAAAGGCATCCGGGTCACCATGCCGCCATGCGGACCGTAGCGGCTCCGGTAATGAATCCAGATAATGTACATAGTCGGGGTCGGCCTCCATAAGGGTGGGGTTGTCCTCGATCTTGGCCGGTATGAATATTCTCCCCCGCCCGCTGATAGGATCCTTAAAGGGCGTCCCCGGTGGCGCCGGGTCGTAAAACCGCTTGCGTATCCATGAGTGACCCGCTCCACCCCAATTCCAAGTCGTAAATACCTGGGGGTCTAACCCGGGTACGGTTGATCGGCACGAAGCTATCAGTTTCAGGTAGTTTATTTCTGCGGCTATCTGCCCCAGCTCCTCGACTTCCATCCGCTGATATTCATGCCCCTGGTATTTCTCGAAGGCATTCTCGTCCTTTAAGTGGCCCGTGCGAATGATCGCACCGCTGGGAAATTTGAACTCTGGGGGCTTGCCCGTCATCTTTGCGCCGAAATGCTGGTATATCTGCCAGGCCCTGTCCGTCCAGTCTTTCAGATCCTCTGCATTACGCCTGATAACCAGTCCCCGGTACATTGAAAACTCCTCCACCGGCTCGGCCATCCATATAATCCCCGCATCGGTCTTGCCCCCGCCGCGAGCTCCACCGTAGCCAATCTCATACTCTGGCCGACTCAACACGTAGGTCTGGGGTCCAGGGTGCGGCTTCCACAACACCTCTGCTCCCGCAGGCACCTCAGACCCTATGGTACAAACACTCATTCCGGCTGTAATTCCTTCTCCACCTGCTTCACCGGCACCAGTATCACCTTGGCGACTTGCACTTCGCCATCTTGGTCCCCCAGACCGAGCAGGTGCCCCTTCAACTTCAAGGCTTTTTCAAGGTAGGCTCCGCGGGTGGGAAAGTCCGGGAATGATTTCTCGTCGGTAATATTGCCCTCGAATTTCGCCAGCTCAACCTTGCAGGCCGTTAATCCATCCTCAAGTATCTTCATTAACCGGGCGTCGGACAGCCCCATCCTGTCCATCATTTCACTTATTGAAATCTTAAGTTTTCTCAAGTTCTCGTAGCCTATAACCCCGGCCGCTCCATCTGATTTGCAATTATAGGCTTGCCTGGCCGCTTCGGTGGCGTTCCCTGTCTCTAGGTAAACCTCCAGCCACTTCCGCTGCTTCAGGGTTAGTTTCCTCTCCTTATTACCCATAATAACTCACTATAGTAATAATACTATCCTGTCGGCATTCCATGTCTATCCAGATGGTTGCGCTGTTGGTCGGCCCCCTGTACCTGGCCGCGCCCCATTATGTACCCCTCCTGGCGGGCCGCCTTGATCTTCCTGCGGAACCCACCGGTTTTTTCCAGATTGTTTCTCACGGCCTCCTTATACGCCAGCAGCAGGCTGTAAATCACAGTCGTCTGCTCGGGACACCCCAGGGTGTGGCTGATCCTCGCCGCAAAGTGGCTGGTGGCGCTAATCGAAGATCTCCATTGGGAATTTCTCTGCTCCTTGTAAACCGGGGATCCTTTGAGGTTGATCTTTGGCCTCCAGTTTTTTGAGGGCAGCGGCAAGGTCTGTCATGTCATCGAGCCGGACGATTACATGCTCATTCAAAACAGCCCCCTGTTTGTTGTATGCGGGGCCGATAAATGGGATATTTGCCGCTTTTCTCAACTTCTCCACCAGGATTTCGGGTATAGTAGGCATCATTCTTCCTCTTCAGGCGGTGGAATAATAAACTCCGGTGCCGGCTCAACCACAGTGCCCGCCGGGTAACTCTCCTTAATCCCCGCACCCCCTAAAAAACCCAAAACACCCTCACACCTATCCTTATCTCTCACACTCTGTATTACCGGTACATGAATACTATCTATAGAGGAGCCATCCGACTCATCGGGTTGGTCCGCAGCCTGGGGTTCAGGGCTGAACCAGCCCCCCATGGCCTTTGCCGTTATCCGTGATCCCAGCACAACCCCCGCCAAGGCTAGTAGCCCGCCAATTATGGCTGCTGGTAGTGCGATTATAAGTGCGTTCATTCTCTGTTCTCCCCTTAAAATCAACCGTTCTTTTGTAGCAATGGTAAGCATTCGTGGCGTGATTTCCAAAAACTTTCTACTTCGGCCTACAATGCCTCATTATGGTAAAATGGGGGTGCGCCCGCGGGCAATTCATCATTGGTCTCAATAATTCTTTCTCCGCTGGCATATCTATCCCATTCCTTCGCACGCTTGGCGCGAATATCTAGATATTCAAATTTCCAGTCATACGGCCCATCTTGATAGGCTTTCGCTCGGGCCTTATTCGCCGTCTCTGCAAAAACCAACAATATCCCATCCTCTGGAGAGTAGCAATACACCCAATATGCCTTCATCTCATCACCTCCGGCAGTTCATCCCACGTCCGCCCGTCCAGCAGGCGGCCAGCGGCTTTCTTGCCGACCCTGAAAGGCAAATCCAATGGTCTGTCATCCCAAGCCAAATCTCCGACATTCTTCCATTTTTCAAATTCTTCTGGCGATAATTGTCCTGGGGGACAATATCCCCCCCACTGCTTAAATAGGAAGGGAACGTTAGCCGCTTGGCATTGATCACGGACATCTCTTGCCCACTCTAATTGCATCGGCCTGGCCCCCGCGCCACCAAGGATCACACCGTCGATGCCATGCTCAACCTTTGTTACTTCGGTATCCATAAGGCAACAATGACATTCGTATCCGTTCGGCTCATCCTCACATTCATGGCATACAAATCTACCTAAATATCTAGGCCCACCCATTTCCAGGGAAGACATATCCACCGGCCCCAAGCATGGCTCCAGCGAGACAATCCGGGTCGCCAGGTTCGTCTCCAGCAGTATCGGGATCATCCTGTCTGCTGACTCCTGATCCCAGATGCTCACGCCGCCGATAAGGTTGTGGATGGGGTTCATCCTACCATTTAGAAATATTCCCATCTCATAGGGCCGTTTAGTCAATGCAATAAAGGTATGCTGATGACATTCCTCTATTATCTCCAGCATCATAAGTATATCTTCATCTACATGATTCTCATGGAATGGGTCGCTCATAAAGCACAGGGCGATCACCTGTGGCTTCTGCTTCGGGGTAACTTGAGATAGCCTCTCAGGGTGGAACGTCGGGCGAAAAGGCTCGTCAGCGGGATAGCCACACCTGCCCTTGAGCCGGTACGCCATTCTCTTTGCCCAGCAATTCCGGCATCCTTCACGCACTCCTGTCGATCCTTCAGGAAATGGCGTACAGCCCGTAAATGGGTTCCAGGATCGATCCCAGTAAATTCCCTTTGCCAGCCGGTCAGCTCTGCTCATGTTTCTCCCTTTCCATTTTCTCCATCACCCATGTCCTTAACCCCTCCTCGTCTTCCGGGCGCAGGTAGCTCTCAAACCGTCGCTCTGACAGCCAGCCCTGGGCGTATATGGGCGTGTCGCCTTTTTCAATAATTAAATTCCGCTCCTCAACAAAGGCTCGGGCGCCGCGTAGTATTTTTTCCTTGTAGATCCTGTTCTCGACCGCATCCTTGTTCCTATCTGGCCAGGGAAGGTCAAGCCATGAGTCCCCAGCCTTGCTCTTGTCCGTGCCATATCGTGGATGCCTCCAAATCCCCCAAAACTCGTTAAACACGCTCAGTAGGAATCCGGTTAAATTTCGTTTTTTGTAAGTCAGATAGGCGGCGCCAGCCGCAGTCTCCTGCGTATCTATAGTATCCTGGGTATCCAGAGTACCCAGAGTATCCAGAGTATCAGGGTATCCAGGTATCAGGGTACTACCCTGGGGTATCAATGGGGTATCTATAGGGTATGGATAGGGTATTTGGCCGTAAGTTTTTCCGAAAGCATAAAGTATTAATTGCGAAGGACATGCTTCGAGGCACCTTATTATACCCGCCTCAAGCTTTGGGCTGATGACCTTAAATTGCGATTTTATGAAGTTCCGCACCCAAACCAGGGGGCCATCCTGTACAATTCTGCCCGTTTTATACAGTATGGATAGGGTATGGATAGGGTATCTGAGACCCGTTTCAAACCGCATGATGCTTTCATTTATTTCCTGGATGCCGGCACAGTTGACATAATCGTTGGTGAATAACCAGGTATATAGCAATTTCTCATTGGGTTTTAACGAAAGCATGAAAGTGTCGCGCCAGGCCCCCTTCTTCACCGTCCGGTACTCAGCCACTAACACACCACTTCACGACGAGCGTTAACGCAAACAACACCACCCACCATATCGCTACTGCTAAAATCACCACGAGGCTACGTTTCACCGGAACCCCCGTCGGGCAGCCGCCACCCCACAATCCTTTTTTTCCCAGGAAAGGTATTCTTTTCCAGGATAGGGCGGGATTGATCACACACATAGACCATGTCTGCATAGATGTCCATTGCGATAAACGCCCGCCTGTTCGGGTCGCTGTTGATACTATCCCGGGTCCGCTTGCAGAAGAGCAGGTTCTCCTCCGTCAGCGGCATCTTATCAGTTATGATGTGTAGCATCTAAAACGGAATGTCGTCATCGCCAGGCGGCGCCTCTGTCGGCGGTGGGGCTGCCTGCCGCTGCTCCTGAATACCCCCATGGGCGTCCAGCGCCAGTTCCAGTATCTGCTCCTTAACGTCCTGGTCGCAGAAAACCTGGTCGTAATACTTGTCGTCCTTGCCCTTCTGAGACGGCATCCCGATGAAGTATCCGCGATCCCCGTCTAGGAGTTTAAACCCCTTAACAACCAACCCGTCGCTGGTCCGCAGGTCGAAGTAGGCCATGATCTTCCCCCACGGCCCTTTGTTGATCCTCTCGATTGTCAACATTCTAAGTAGCCCTTTCTATTGGTTAAAGTGTTGGCAGAGGGCAGGATTTGAACCTGCATAAGCCACCCACATATTGATGGTAGTCTCTTTAACGAGCACCCCCGACAAGGAATATCTTCCCTGCGCTTTCCCATTAGGCCAGCGGCCATCTACTTCCTCTCGCAAGTGTGACTCTATCCCCTAGCGTATACCGAACCGATTACTGCCGCAATCGACCAAGCTTCCTATCTTCCGCCACCTCTGCCAATTTCAAAGAGTGCTGGCTTTTTAACGCGGAGCCAGCGAACCGCATATGGTCGGACTAGGCCTCTGCTGGCTGTTCGTGGCAGGACGTTGGTTCAGCCGACTCATTATTTTTTCTCACCGCCACGCCACCTCCCGGGCATAGTCCGCCAGTAGCAACGCGTCGGCCAGGTTTAAGGGTATGGCAACGTCCGGATAGCGTTGCTGCGCTATCTCCAGGAGCCGTTGCTTTCGTAATTTTCTATCCGCCGGCAGCTGGCCATAGTGTTTCTGCCAGGTCTTCGGCGCAACTTCTTTGAACGGGATCCCGGCAGCCGTGAGCAGCCCCTTCCACACCCCCGCGTTATCCACCAGCTTGCGCGGCCGGGTCACCTGCTCGATCACGACAAAGGATGAGCAGCAGTCACGAAGTCTCTCCCACATCGCCTTCGCCGTCTCCCAGGGATAAAGTTCGACCCCCAGGACGAGATCGTCAATTATCGCAATCCCGCCCGGGGGGTCGCCACATCCAGGATCAATACCTATCCAGACTCGCATCAGTCCTTCTGAGCTGTCTTCTTCGCCGTCGCCTTCGCCTGCCTGGCTTCCTGACGGGGCTGCTCGTTCCCACTGGGCGTAGGCTTCGGTGCGGGTTTCGGCTCTTCCGCTTCCGCCTGGGCGCATTCGAGGAAGATGTCGGCGACCTTTTCCTTTAGGTCGACCTCGCTCTCGAAGGCCAACTCCTGCTCCTCGACCTCCCTCTTCAGTGCGTTGATTGTCCGGACGCCGACTTCCAGGTCATCCAGCCGCTTGTTCTGGATTGCCGTCCACGAGGTCATGCCGAAAATGACTTCCAGTATCGCCAGCTTCGACTTCTTTTCCTTCCCTGACGTACTCGGGAACAGGCTCACCAGCCCGTTCTCGATCTCTTCCAGGGCGACCTTGACCCGCTTCTTCCGGTGGTAGGCCGAGCCGTCATCTTCGAACACCTCCTCCGTCGCATCGCTTTCTTCGAAGCCCACGTGCTCGCCGCCGATATTGAGCATTTCAACGTGTGGTAGGACATTGGCAAAGATCGGGTTATCGAAAGTGGCGCTATCGATAACGTCGAACCGGTCCTTGATCACAGTGGCCCGGCGCACGTACTTCCCACCTTCTCCAAGGTGAATCTTCTCCATCTCAAGCAGTAACGACGGCTCGTAGGCGCTCTCCGTCTCCGCCCGCGCCCCCGTTCCTACCTTGACCGGCTTGAACTTGCCCGTCTCTTCATCGTTCACGTCTTCGAAGAGGCTCTTGGAGCGCGCCGCCCAGAGGAAGTGCAGATGGGAGTTCACAAAGGGATCACTGAACAACTCGGCCCAGGTGTCCTTGATCGGTCCCCAATCCCGCATGTCGATGTACTTGCCTCCACCCCTCTTCGCCTTGACATAAGACGAGAGCAGGTCTTTATAAAAGTGGGTCAGGGAGTCCTGTATCAGGATATCCGCCTCGTCCTGCGCCTCCTGGATGGCCTCGGCGGCGGTCTTCAGCGACCGGGTTTTCACCACTATCAGCTTGATCCCCGCCTTTTTGAACAGATGAGCCACATAATCGCTGCCCGTCTCTGAGTCAACAAAGGCCACCGGCTTTTTACTGCCGATGTACTGGTGAAGTCCTATGGCTATTTCCACGAGTGTCCGGGTCTTTCCCGATCCCTCGGTCCCGTAGGCCCCAAGTTTCAGGTAAGCCTGGGTGTTTGCTGTCGGTTGAAATAGTTTCATTTTACTTTCCTTTCTGCTGTTTTACTTAATACACTATAAGGGCTTCGACGGCCTCGCCGTCAATGGCCCTGGCCCAGAGAATCTCGTCGGCCTCTTCCTCGGAGTACGGACCTTCGAGAGTTTCGCCGCCGTCATCTGAAATGAATAGCCCGTCGTCGGTTTCATACTTATGGTCCTCTACCCATCCCGCTTCTATTTCTCCGCCCATCATTCACTCCTTTTGCTGTTGTTTGCTTGTTTCGTTTCCATCAAAGGGATGGCTGGCGTTTGTTTCAGCGGGACTAGGCCCCCTCCGCAGGCTCTCCCTAGGCAGCATACCGCCAGCCGAAAGTGGCGAGGGTGGGAATCGAACCCACTGTCTTCGGCTTATGAGGCCGACGAGATACCATTTCTCCACCTCGCACCATAACAGGCCGTACCGGGTTAATACAGGGAGTTTTGAATGTCCGCCCGCGCTTTTGCTAGCCGCGACTCCAGGCTTTCCAGATCACGGGGCAGTTCTGTGAGTAAACAACCAAGGGTCCTGTTCGTTGTTTCAGACTCTTGGCCCTTACCCCTTTCTACTCCCTCCCCTGTGATCCTTTCGGCAAGACATTCAACATTATTGACAGCCTTGTCGAGGCTGCACAGGAGTGCTTCGATATCATCCACCTTGGATACCTTCGGTTCTACATATGTTGCTCCTGTAGACATGGTATTTCTCCTTTTGTTGGTTAGGGTGTTGCGGGGCTGGGTTTCACCCCCGCCCCCCGGTCAAATATTCTGTCGTTATCCACCTTACGGCAGGTGTGGCACAGCCCCCCGTCCTCGGCAATATCATGGCAGCCAGGCGTCCGGCATTTCCCGCTTCCTGTGGGACTGAACCCCGCCAGCGGCGGGGCAGCGCACTCGCACTCCCCATACACCAGTGGCGCTAGGGCAGCAAAGGACATCACGGCCCCATTCTGGTCATCTAGGATATCACCACCCTGGATTTTCCCGCACACCTCGCAGACACCCAGGGTCGCCGCCGTCATCACAGCACCCCCCGCTTCAGCAGTTCATCCCGCACCCGGTCGGTTACCCTGGCATCAATCAGGCCGTCCATAACCTTCCCGATGTATATGGCGGAATTACTGAGGTGAGTACACCGCCCGCATTCCCCCTCGGGGGCCTCATGGGAGACCATTGTCGGAGACTCCTGCTCCTGCGATTCCGGGGATTTCGAGGTCCCCACCCCGTTCTTGAACAGGTCTATGTCTTCCGGCCGCAGCCGCTTGGAACTGCTGTTGTTGCGCCCGGTCATTCCCGCAAGCGCCTTGGTGAACTGCCGGTCTATTTCTTCGATTGTTCCATGGGCGGCTCCACTTATCCCATTGTCGCGCAACAACTGTTTCACTTTTATTTTCTGGATTAACATGCTTCGCTCCTTTTGCTTTAAATTATCTCCTGGATGCTTCTCAGGTGCCGCCGCACCGTCCCCGCCCGGTACCGGACCGTCTTGTGTCCCAGCCGCACCCTGGGGATCCCCCATTTCTTGACCCAGGCAGCACTGACCCCTAACAGGCCCGCTATCTTCTCCCGCGTCAACAGCGCCTCTTCCGGCAGCCCGACAAACTCCTGCCAGGTCATTGACGCCGGCGTATGCTTCCGTTTGAATAGTGCGGCGATTTTCATTTTGGGTCTGCTTTGGTAAAATCCAATTTTTTTCCATCCCAGGGGCAATCAGGAACGAGTTCCTTTATTAAATCCTCTACTGCCTCATATCTAGCCTTCCGCGCCTCAATGTAGGCCTTCCGCGCCCCAATGTAAGCCTTCCGCGCCCCATCGTAAGCCTTCTCCGCCTCAACGTAAGCCTTTCCCGCCTCAACGAGATTGATTGGTAGACGCTCTGGCGGTAAATAGACAAGGCAGTGGAGCCGGGTTTTAACCTCGTCTTTTGGTTTATGCTCCCTGATAAAATCTACACGCTCCATAATGTCCTCTGATGCCTCAAACAGGACGTCGTGGTGTACCAATCCAAATATTCCTTCGGTCGGTCCCTCGTAGTTCGGACGGCCTGGATATAGTGTGTTAGGCTGTTCCATATTTACTCCCTTTCGCTTATTTGCCATTGTTCTGAATCGCCTCCATCACTCGATTAAGGCCTAAAGTTTTTGAGGCATTGACCGACAATAATGGGGGAAATATGTTTTCTATTGCTATACCAGGATATTGTGCTTACAATCTGTGTAAGAATTACGGGCGGGCCGGAATCAACCGGTGCGCTTTTCAAGAAGGAGTCCACTATGACAAACTTTTTGAGAGGCGCGGGCCGGAACGACCTAATGGCCCTGGAGTAACGCAGGGGCCTATATCCCTTGCGGCTCTGGGATGCCCTCTTGGGTCGTCCCGGGCAATCCCCCCGATTAGGGTAATTGTGAGGGGGGCGTTAGCGTCGTTTAGGCGACCTACTTTCGCCGCCCTCACCCCGCCCTTAAATTTTGAAAGGAGTATCATGCCTGATCCAGAAATAACCCTCAGCGGTGACTCGGAAGCACTCATTGCTTACCTGCTCCTGAAAATCCACTTGGACAAATCCGATGTGACGGGTCCACGCATCGCCAAGGACTTTAATTACCTTCTTGACCTTTACCGCCAGTGCCTTCGGGCCGTGAAAGACCAGCCACCTCAAGGAGAGCATGAAGAATAGCATGATAAGTCACCTTAAAGTCAGCGATGGCTTGTCCCCCCTCTATTTTGCTGTACTGGTGGGCATCAAACGCCAGGTCGAAAGCCCTGTTCATAAGATGCTCACGGGTAGAAATCATGCTTTCTTTTATGCTCGACACCGCAGGCTGATAAATGTGACCCGGGCGGCTCGTGTTGACATAATGGTACAGCTGACCCCAGAACTTCCCCCGCTCCCTCATCTGCCATGCCAGATTGACAAGTTCCTTGATGGCGTAGGCTGTAGAAATCTCGGGCTGTTGTGGTTTTAGCATGGGTGATCACTCCTTTGATTGGGTTGTCGGAAAAACCTTGTGTAGGTTCTCAAGGACCAGACGGGCCATGTCGCGGTTGATTAATGCCAAGTGCATCAAGGAAAATTGCGAGTCCTTAATCTGGCCTTTAATTCCCTCAGCCAGTGCACCAATAAGGCTAAGAAAAGGAGTACTGTCCTCCCCCTCTTTGGGGCCGGGAATCTCCTGCTCCGTGCTGAGCATCTCAATAGCGCCTTCATATGCTTCATCCGTGAAGGGTTTTCCCTCTGGAGGCGGCTGCTGGATCGGATCCCCGGGCAAGCGATTTGGCGAACTAGTGGCAGTCTCGTCTATGTCTTCTGATCCACGCACAGCGTCCCTGATACTGTCGGCGGATTCCAGAACCGTTATTAGTCGGTCAAGCCTCTCGGTAAGGGCGTCTATTTTGGATTGTTTTTTAGTGGCGGGCACGGATTTCTCCTCGGTTGGATTGGGTCGCTTCGGCTCTCTTTTGCTCTTTTTGCTTCTCATGCTGGGGGGTACAATTCTTTCTTCGCGTACTCTAATAGAGCCTCTGCTGCTTTCGGGTCTGTCGTAATCAGGGCAATTAAAGAAAGGAGTTCTTTCTGTTTGTAGAACTCCATAACAAGTTGATAGATTACCTCTTCAGAACGCTCACGCTGGGAGAGGTTGGGTCGTTTGTTGACCATCGGTGGATTCCCTTTCTGCTGTTTCTTCGCTCTCATGCTGGGGGGAAGGTAAAACAGGATTCCTGTGGTTGTCAAGAAAAATAACAGTATTTCTGTGGTTCCTGCTGAAATAATTAGCCGAATGATTAAGGTTATCGACGGGAAAGGCCCCGCCGATTTAGCCCGGGACCTCAGTGTTTCTGTGAATAATTTCTCTAATTGGAAGGTTGACGGAGTTTCTTTAAGGATGGTTGTCCGCTTTTCAGAGAAACATGAAGTAAGCCTTGATTGGCTCCTTTATGGCAAAGGACGGATGAAGCTAATTGATATAGAGCGAGGCGGCTCCTGGATCGGCCTGGAGGGTCTGAGCCGGGAACAGCGGGAGATTATCGAAATGATCAGCCGGGACCGGATATTCGCCCGCTCCTTTATGATGATGTACGAGACCATCGTCAGCCGCTACCGCGAGGTCATAGAGCCTACGCCCCCATTCCCCGTCAAAGAACCCGGCCCGGAAGTCGGTATAGCGGAGAAGAAATGAAACATCTCATTATTCTCGTCTCAACGCTGGTTCTTATGAACCCAATTATTGCCCAACCAAGGCCACTTAACCCTCCACCCGGCGAAGCCCCGCCTGGTATGATGTGGGTATTTGAAGACGGCCAACTCGCCCTGGAAGACCTGCGCCCCCCTGTTCAGCAGCTTGGGCGTTATCAATTGATGCGAATTGAAATACCACACACGCTCATTTACGAGACAAGCAAGGACTCGATACATGATGTTACACGGTTAGATACCCTTACGGTAATTTTTGACACGGCTGAGGGCATCCTGTACGAGCTGTACATAGATTCAATCTTTTACTTCGATATGACCCATGAAAGAGATTATAGCCAAAAGCGGCTACCATTCAGAGTGATTCCATGACCCCCACCCCGAATAAAAAGCAAAAAGTGGTATTGCTAATCGGGCTGGGTTTGTTCCTTCTGGGTGGGACGTATCCCCCCTGGTTATATATAATAAATCCCGGTAGCAACAGGCAGTATAGACAGCCAGCACCTTACAGTCTGGTTTTCTCTCCCCCTTACCCAGCAGCGACATATGTGGGGATATATAAACAACCCATAGAGCCGATAGGCTTAAAAGTTGATTTAACACGACTTTCCATACAGTGGTTTTGTATCATTTTAGCGACATGCACCGTATTTTTCCTGACGAGAAAGCCTAAATGACCCCCCACCCCCTCCTCGACCGCTTCTACTCCCACCTCATCCTCGGCGGCATCGTAATCATCCCCCTAGGCCTCTACATGCTGATAGACTGGCTGCTATGACGATAATAATAATAACAATAAAGGTTGATATGCTCCTGCCGATATGGTATATTGTACTGTTTCTCAGACTTCCCCTGTTATGCAAGGGAGTCGGATGTAGGGCGTGGGTATTCCTGATGAGAATCAGAAAGCCTGCGCCCTCCGCTTTTGTGGGGGTGTAGTGTAATGGGAACACGGGAGTCTGAGAAACACCAATCGCGGGTTCGCCCCGCATCCTGCGGGATTCCGTCCCGCCAACGGCGGGAATTCCCGTCGCCTCCACAATGAAGTCCACCCTCCGCAAGCGCGGCAAATACTGGCACTACGACAACAACCGCTACGCCCGGGACCGCTTCCGGGTGAGCTTACACACCAGCTCACACGAAAAGGCGAAGCAGATCCAGCGGGTCCTGGACCAGCAGCAGTTATCAAACCCCTGGGACGAACGGCTCTATCCGCGAGAGGAGTATCTGCGTGCCTATGCCGCCCAGCACATCGAGCATCTGTACACCATCAAGTCCAAGCCCTGGGCTATCAGGCAGCACCAGTCCATGAGCCGCTTCCTGGAGTGGTCCCCCGACCGCCCCCTGCGGGACTTCAAGCCCGGCGACTTCGAGGAATATATCAGGCACCGGAAAGACGCCGGTGCCGGCCCCCGCACTATCAGATATGAGGTACAGGTTGTCCGGCGCATGTTCGTCCGGGCGGTAAGGGATGGGTTTGCCGCCGGCAACCCCGCGGAACAGGTGGACCTGCCAAGCGTGAAGGCGGTGCGCGCCATCCGGCCCTTCTCCAGGGAAGAAGTGGGAATCATCTTCCAGGATCATTTCAGGGAAGATATGACCGCCAGGGAGCAGGACGCCGCCCAGGGCCGATACCCGCTGCTGGCCACCCTGTGGTTTACCGGCTTACGGGTCTCGGATGTAATAACCCTGACGGCCGGGGACATCAACCTCGATCAGCGGGTCATAATCAAGCAGATCAGGAAAACCGGGAGAATGCTCCGGATCCCGCTGGCGGACGCCCTGGTGGACATCCTGACCCCCATCCTGCCCCGTTCAGGACCTATCTTCCCGAAGTATTATCCCGGTGACAGCGACCGGCGCCGCACCGATGTCGAACGCAACCTTAACCACCAGCTCAAGAGAATCCTGGATCGCAACGATCTGCCCCACGGTAGCCTCCACAGCTTCCGCCACGGCTTTAATCAACGTCTGTTCGAACTCGGACTCCAGCTGGGCGACAGGCAGGTTCTCCTGGGCCACTCCGCCGGCGGAACAACCCAAATCTACACCCACCCCAATGAGGATCTGGCCAGGGATTACCTCAACCGATTATAATTGAGACATATTTGTGACATATTTCGGGGGTTTATAGGGTTTTTTAGGCCGGATTAGGGCTTTATCAGGCAAATAAAAAGCCCCTGCCCTCACGTCGAGAGCAGGGGTTTCTAACGAGTACCCCGGGCGGGATTCGAACCCACGACCTCTGGTTCCGGAGACCAGCGCTCTATCCAGCTGAGCTACCGGGGCATCATAGCAGGCTCCCTAATCCTTTTCGTCCCCTTCAATCATTGGTCACCATCACTTTGATCTCAGACGTTATAACCATCAGTCTGAATATAACCTAATCAGCAGAACCGGCTCCAGTA
>SDBU01000843.1_pt1 | contig 44539 bp, 15 predicted proteins | sample 2277071 | NCBI WGS metagenome assembly SDBU01 (sample SAMN10397929, study PRJNA504765) | marine sediment metagenome | isolation source: marine sediment core GS08_GC12, 126 cmbsf | place: Arctic Ocean: Gakkel Ridge, Loki's castle | collected 2008
CAGAAATTAATATGCTCTATTATAAAAATGAATATTATTGTTTAGAGAAGAGATTTAAGGCGGGTTGAATAGAGTAAACTCTCTTTAACGAATGACAACAGAAAAAAAATTTTATCTTTTTTATTTTTTTTACTTGACAAAAAGTTAACATGCAAAATAGAATACCCCCAATATAAAGAAAGATTGTACACTGTGGTTGTTTGTGTTTGGCAACTGCTTAAAGTTGCTTATTTTAAAAAGTCTTTCTTTTTACTCCATGCAGTTCGGATGAGTAACTGGTGAGGAGCGACAACGTTGGGATTTTTTAAACGCATCAAGGAGCGAAAGCCCTTTCGGAAAGCAATTTCTGATGTTGCTCACCCTATAACTTTTGAGATGCTTGAGCCGCGGCTAATGCTGTCGGCAGACCTTTCCTTAACAGCCCTGGTCGGTCAGTCGCTGGATCTGACACTTCAGTTGGAAACTGGCAGGCAGGAGCTGCAGATAATCGACAACACTAATCAATCAGTGCTGCAAAGTCAGCCGCTTGCTGAAACCAGGGCCGTAATTATTACGGGAGCAGACCAGGAAGATAAGCTTACCATTGACTTCACTACACCTTTTACACTTCCTGAAGGTATTACTTTCGAAGATTCGTCTGCCAGCGATAACAATACGCTGAAAGTGGTTGGCAAGGCCAATGTATTCAACATCACGGGCGAAAACAAGGGGAATGTTAATGGTGCCGGAGTGATAAACTTTGCCGGCATTAAGAACCTGATTGGCGGTGCGGATGCTGATACCTTTAAACTTACTACAGCCGGCAGCATCAGCGGAGATATTGACGGTGGCGCGGGTGGCGACACGCTGTGGGGGCCTGAGGCCGACACTACCTGGAACATAACCGGGGAAGACGCGGGCAACATCAAAGGCGTTGCTTTCAGAGGCATCGGGAAACTCCTCGGCGCTGCCAACAACAAGGACACGTTTGTTTTCGCACCTGCCGGTACTATAAGCGGCACTATCGATGGAGGATTTAGTGGCTTCGACGCAATAGAAGTCCAGAATAGCAGTTATGATGTAGTAATGTTCACTTATACCGGCTTTGGTTCCGGGAATATCGATCTCGATGGTGCTTTTGCTTTCTCCTACTCTATGATGGAGACCATCACTCTTATATCTTCAGGCAGGGCCCCCCCGACTGCGGTAACGATCAATATCCCGACTGTGGTCTCGGATGAATTCACGCTAAGAGGCGACGATACTATTAACGGGATAATAACCATTGACAGTACGAATGGTACCTTAGTTGACACGACTTTTGAGGCCCCAACCGGCTCGCTGACAGTTAATAGCGGGCAGGGCAGCGATATAATAACAGTTGAGGTGCTCGAGCCAGGCTTCGATTTGTTCATTAATGGCCAAGCCGGCAACGACACGCTCATCGGCCCAGATATCGACAGTACCTGGAATATTACGGGCATTGACTGTGGTAGCGTTGCAGGAGCGATATTCACCGATATAGAGAACCTCATCGGCGGAACAGGTGCGGATATTTTTGTCTTTGCCAATGGCAGCCAGATAAGTGGTGTGATTGACGGAGGTTGGGGCACTAATACCCTGGATTACTCCGACTACACCACAGATGTGGCCGTGGACCTTTATATTGGTGCGGCCACCGGTACAGGTGAGGTGAGTAATATTCAAAATGTGACCGGTGGTGCAGGTAATGACAGTCTTATCGGGGACGAAGCGGCCAACAGCCTCATCGGCGGTCCGGGCGATGATGTGCTGACCGGTGGCCAGGGGGGCGACACACTTGATGGTGGAGAGGGTGTGGACACGGTGGCCGAGACACGCGATGCAGATTTTACATTAACGGATGCCGCCTTGACTATAGGTATGGAAGATCCGGATGCCCTGTGGGGGGTTGAACAAGCGATAATCACCGGCGGTGCAAGCCAGAATACCGCTGACGCCTCTGAATTCAGCGGCTTGCTCACGTTTACCGGGGGTGAGGATAACGACACCCTCATAGTAGGTCTGGGTAGGAACAGCTTTGACGGCGGTCCCGGCAATGATACGCTCACAGCGGGCGATCGGGCAAATCTATGGGAGATTACGGGTCAAGATGCAGGCAGGCTCAACGGTGATGTTTTCACCGGGGTCGAGACCCTGCTTGGCGGTGCCGTGGCGGACACTTTTGTTATATTGGCTGCTGTGGCTCTGATCAGCAAGCTAATCAATGGTCGTTCGGGTGATGATGAGCTCAAGGGTAACGACGGTGTTAATCTCTGGAACATTACCTCAGAAAATGCCGGTATGCTGAATAGCCAGGCCTTCGTTGATATAGAATGTCTCATTGGTGGTGAGGATACGGACAATTTTGTTTTTACCGATGCCGGCAGCATCGGCATTGTTGACGGTGGAGGTGGACAATACGATACGATGGAAGTCCAAGGGGGCATCTATCAGGAGATGATTCTCAATTATGTTGGCTCGGATTCAGGTGATATTGAGCTTGATAGAGGTATTATTTCATCATATTCGAGGATGGAGACCATTATTGTTACATCATCAGGGAGGGGTCCTCCTACAACTGCCACAATCAACGTTCTGACTGGAGTCTCAGACGAATTTATACTAAGAGGCGAAAGTACTCCCGTTAACGAAATAATAACCATCCATAATACAAATGGTACTTTTGCTGACACGACTTTTGAGGCACCAACCGGCTCGCTGACTATCAATAGCGGGCAGGGCAATGATACAATAGCAGTTGAGGTGCTCAAACCAAGCTTCGATTTGTTCATTAATGGCCAAGCCGGCAACGACACGCTCATCGGCCCTGATACTGACAGTACCTGGAATATTATGGGTATTGATTCCGGTGAGGTTGGGGGGATTACTTTCACTGACATAGAAAACCTTACAGGCGGTGCTGGTAGTGATATCTTAGTGGGGCCGTCATGGGATAGCGTCTGGGAGATCACCGGTACGGATAGTGGTAACGTAGAAGGCTATAATTTCGAAGGAATCGAAAACCTCACAGGCGCAGCATACAACGAAGATACCTTTATTATATATGAAAGCGGAAGCATCAGTGGTGTAATCGAGGGCGGCGATGGTGGTTTCGACAGCCTTATCATAAATGGCGGGAATTACAATACAGTCACTTGTATTGCAACAGGTTCGGATTCGGGAACCATTGATCTCGACGGGAAAGTTATCACTTATTCCGGGTTGGAGCCTATAACAGACAGTAGCACCTCGGTGAACCGAATCTACAGCGTTTCCAGTACTCCACCCGGTTCTACGGGCTCATCCGACATAATAAAGCTGAAAGACCATCCTGATTCTGGAAAGATGATACTTGAGAGTGTCAATGGTACATTTGAGGATATGACCTTCAATGTGCCGTCCAATTCACTGACATTAAACACTGAAGGTGGCAATGATACTATCACTGTTGAATCGTTTGATTCCGGTTTCAATGCGGACTTAATCATCAACGCCGGTGATGACATTGACAGCATTTCGCTGAATGTCGTTAATGGTAGCGGTACATTTACAATAAATGGTGGAGACGGGGATGATGATATAACAATTGGTAACATTTACGGCTCTGCAGCTACTGTAACCATTGATGGTGGTGCAAATGACGACACATATTTCTTCAGCAGCGACTGGGGAGCAGTTACGATAAATGACAGCGCTGGGAACGATACATTAGATTTCAGCGGCTATACGGGAATCCTGACCATTTCTCCGAATGGATTGACCATAACAGGAGACAATGGCGGTACCATCAGTACAATTACTGTAGTCGGAAGTCCTATTGAAAATATCGACAATGGCAACGTTGGCTTTACGAGTGCAAAGGAGGCGCTTCTCAGCGGGCTTCAGTCTTTGGTTGACTGGGCAAAAGAGCTTGCCAATTTCGGCGATATGGCTGAAAAGCTGCCGATAGTCGCGGCTAACGTCGAAATCGGAGTAGGAACCGCACTTGAGATTGCTGAGGCTTTGGACCAACTCCGCATAAAAATCAAGAATTATCTCGACCCCCTAACCACGATAACCACGGACGATTTGTTGAATGCCGTGGGGGGTGCGGGAGGATTTACAAAAACTGCAATCGAACACCTTGACCGGGCTATCCTTGGTGATACTATTTTTGAAGGAAATCTCTCTCTACCAAGTCCTAAACTTACAGGGTCTAATTACTCATTTGCCATCAAAATCAATGACGGTTCAACAATAACGATAAACCCATCGGCTTCGAATATTCCTAATATCCTTAAAGATAATATCAATGCCGCTATTAGTGGTAAAAGCGCATTAGCTGGCAAGGTTCAGGCTGTCATCTCTGAAGGAAGAATTGCCTTTCAGTCCACCGACCCTGAGTTTGAAAAGTTAGAAGTTAAGGGTTTGAATGATGCGGTAGACATTCTGGGATTTAAGGGGTCATTTCAATCTGTAGTCGAAGATGTTCTTGAGGGGCTTGGCAATTTAAGTGTCCAGGTTGCTTCGGGTGTTACGCTGGATGTCGATATCGTGGGCGGGGTCCCGGAACTCCGGCTCAATATCGACTTCGACGCAGATAGGGCTACAGCGTTTAATATTGACCTCGGTTCTGAAGGCTCAGATGCTTTTGGTTTCGGATTGAACTTTGATGTCAGTGGTACCATTAATATGGCCTCTCACCTCGATGCGAATCTCGTCCTCGGGCTGAAGCTGGGAACGACTCCATCCTTCTTCTTAGACGTAAATGACCTCGGTGTGACCGGAGAGATTACCACCACGACCCTCGGGGTAAATTTAGATATCGGTTTCCTCGGAGCATCGATTGCCAATGGCAGCATCACGATGAACGTCGGGCTCAACGTTAATTTCACGTCCGGCTCTACGGGGCTCATCGTCTCTGACCTGAATCCTGCTTCTATCGGCAGCCTTATCAGCCTTAGCGAAACAAGCAACTCGCTGAGCGTTTTTGAGCTGCCCATTAAGGTTAAGGGCGGATTGAGCGGATTCGACGCTGCAGTCAAAGCGAAAATTTTACTTGAATCTACGCCGTATACAGACCTTTTCTCCGGGGACCCACTCGAGATAAAGATAGAGGACTTTAATCTTACTGATGGCCTGGATGTAGATGACCTGCTCAATTTCAACAATACAAGCGTCTCGGGCATCCTCAGCCTGATCCGTCAACTCGCCAACACGCTGGATGATATCGGCGGCAGCGAAATGTTTTCCTCATTCGAGATTCCATTTCTCGATGCCGACCTGAGCGACGTCCTTGATTTTGCCGATATGGTGATGGATGCCCTGATTTACGACGACCATGATGACGATAACGACGCAACCGGAACTCCAAAGTTACTCGATGCGGACAACAATCCTACCTTCACAAATGCTCAGAGTTTTGCACAAAGATTGGCAGATATCCTTCCTCTGGATCTCAGTGGAATTGCAGCAACTTATATCCCCGGCACATATGACCTCCTGAAATACCATATCGAACTGTCAAATACTTTTGCAAGTATCGATTTTCCAGTCGACTTCAACCTCGACCTTTCACCTCTGCTTGATATAAACAGTAACCTGGAACTGACTCTCAATGCCAGCGGCGGCCTAACCCTGGACATTGGGTTGTACCTCGGTGATGTGCCCGCAACCTTGTCACTTGGTAGTATTGATAATACAACACTCCTGTCTAATCTTTACGAGGGTGAGGGTATTGATATAAAAACCGAACCTGCGGTCACGGCAGAGAACAGTGCCCGGGCTATCTATGGTAGGCTCACCGGAGATGCGAATTTCATCATAACAATCGGCTCAACCACTTATGAGGTAACTGTTGATGCGGCTGCCACAAGCTCAAATACTACTGTCGGCGACTTAGTCAGTAATGTTACTACAGCGCTCACAAATGCCAGCGTTCCCGGGATAACAGCAACAAGCGTTGGAAATCGCATTAAACTCACTGCGGGCTCAGATTTTTCAGTAACAGTTTCCTTTTCTTCTGATCCTGCGGTGCGGGAACTCGGCTTCAAGGCAGAGCATGACGCGGAAGAAGATGGAGCAAATTACTCTCTTACCACCACCAAAGATGTGCCTACGCTTGTCGGACGACTTTCTGATGACACAACTTTCAGTATAATTATTGGAAGCACAACAACACCGGTTTCTATATTAAAAGCCGATACCGCAGAAAACAGAAACATCGTTGACCTTGTCAATGATGTGAATGCAGCCCTCAGCGATACTTCTCTTAGTGACCGGATTGAAGCGAGTTCTTTGGGGAGGCGTTTGGTTTTGACCGCTGTTGATCCGCTTATCTCAAGTTTCGATTTATCTGCAAGCGGTGCAGCAGTATCCGACATGGGCTTTAAAGCAAGCGACTCATCCAATAATGATGATTTAATTATTCATCTTAGTAATGGGGATGTCCATCGTATATCGCTTAACACGGCAACTACAGTAGGACATGTTGTCAATGCAATAAATACCTCAAGAGACGACGGTGACAGCACAGGCGCAACTGAAGGAGATGTAACGGCAAGTGCTTCTTCAGGAACACGGATAATACTGACGGATAACACTTTTCTATGGCATGACACGGCAAAAAAAGATTATCCCGCTCCGGGCCAGGAACTGTTCAGAACCGAACCGACCAATGGCTCAAACGCGGCCATACAGCTTGGTCTTCTTCGTATTGATGCTTTAGAGGAGGAAGACCGTGACGGAACAATAGAAGGAGCTGCACTTGCCGGCATTAATCCTGCTGACCGTTTCTTTGTTGAAAATGCCGTCGTAAAAGGCAACTTCGATTTTTCCGGTGCAGTGGATGCCTCGGCAACGTTCGGTTTTGTCGGCATATCTCTCACTGGTACCGGCCAATTGAATGGCGAAATTTCCGCAGGCCTTAAGCGTCCCGAAGACAGCTCAGCGGGCGGGCGGTTGACCCTGAACGAAATCATCGACAACCTGGGAAGCATCACAGATATTGTTGCCTCGCCGACCGTAACAGGGAAATTGGCGGGAGGAAAGCTTGGAAAGGTCGATTTAACAGTCAACCTTGAGCCTGATATCGTGGATATATTTATCAGCAGCCTGCCAACAATAACTATCAATATAGATAATATCGGAAATCCATTTGCAGAGAATATATTCACAAGTCTGCTGTTTGTTGATGCAGATGAGTTTACTGTAACCGGTGATTATACAAATATTTTCAAGGGCGGATTAAGAATCAGCGTGGAATCATCTCCCACGATTACGGCTGAGGTATTGGAGAGCAGTTATGACGCTGGAACCACAACCACAACGGTAAAACTTGTCAGCGGGGTGTTAACCAAGTTTCTATCCAAAATTACCGCTCCCACACCACCAAGTATCAGCGCACCAGGTTTCGCCGACCTTACTGCTTATTTTGACAGCATTTTGGGTGACCTCGCCAAGTTCGGCGAAATAGATTTTGATAATATCATCGCCGGGCTCAAGAAGCTCCTGACCTTCTTAAGCCAGTTTGAGCAGTTTGATTTCCTGAACCAGAAGATACCGCTCATCAATAAGAGTGTTCATGATTTGATGGGCTTTGCTGACAAGTTAAGCGATGCAATTGATGCAGCAGAAAACAGCACGACAGGGACCCTTCAGCTCCTTGAGTCAGCCCTCCTTGATGCTCTTGGCCTTTCTCCGGTCACGAGCCTTTTCGGTCTTACTGATGGGCTTGAGTATGTCAACGGCACGGCTTTCAAGCTTGCCGGCGACGTGACAGAACAGTTTGTTGAAGGCTTCCAGATAAAGATTGGCTCTGCCCTCTCTTCGGTTGCCAGTACTTTGTATGACTCTGTCAGTGACAAGACAACCATCAACCTCAATGACAGCATCGTCCCGAGTTCGCTGGCCGGTCTGGACATCTTCGTGAGCAAGTTCCTGGGCTTTGACAATGTAGCGGACGGCTTACAACGTTTGGCGGACAACAAATTCAAGCTGGACGGAGACCTGCGAGATACCTTAGCGCTCGGCTCCAAGATTGACTTCGGTTCGAGTATCTTCTCAAGCATCAAGAACATCGTCTATGATGCGGTTTCCAACACGACCGAGGTCCTACTCTTCGACGATGTCCTCACCGGGCCCCTGTCCACATTGTCAAATCTCGATATTACTCCTGATTTCATTGATTTTGCTATCGAAAGCGTCGGGGGAGTTGATATCCTTCGTATCAACCTGATGCTTGTGGCCGGCTTCACCGAGTCGCTCAATGTAGAGATTCCTGATTTTCTCGATCTCGGTGCCCTTGGGGGCCTGGTCGATCTTGCTGGTTCAGCCAACCTGAGCGTATCAGGGTCGATCCTGGCTAACTTGGATTTAGGGATAGGGCTTGACACCGGCCATCTGGGCCAGGTCTTTGTGTACGATACCACCGGAATCGAGGCAAGCCTTTCGGCAGGCGGCGACAACCTGGCGTTCCGTGTGGCACTTGGGCCACTGGGATTGAATATAATTGATGGGGAGGCGTCCATAGAGGGGTTCTTCAGTTTGAAACTGGATGACAGCGCATCAATCTTTACGAATCACCGTGCTGAGATCACAGCCATATTCTCCGGGAATCCACTGGATAACATTGATCTGGTCCTGGACGGCTCCATTAATGTTAAATTGCCCACTTATTTCCCCAGAGAATCCAATTACATCGGCGATATAACGTTAAATGTTTCACCTTTATCTGATTATATTTCTGACCTTTCGAAAATTATCGATGAATTTGAATACACAGATGTATTAGACGCCATCCTGGACTTCGACTTCAGCAAGTTCAATATTTTTGACAGTATTCTCCTTACTATTGACGGCATAGATATGTTCCTGGAAGGGCTTCAGAACGTGCTCGATGGAGAGGTTTTTGGGTTCAAGCTGCCCATAATTGGTGATGCGCTCTCTGGCGGGGCTGATTTTATCGAAGATTTGCGTAAGGATTTCATCGACCCGTTCCGCGATCTTATTGAGAAAGCACCGGACATTGCCAAAGACTTTGTTAATCCCAACAAGAACGTCATTTCAGACTTCTTGTTCGACGTTCTCGGTGCGGCCGGTCAAGGAGCAACTGGATCGGCACTTGATCTGCTCATAAAGGAAAATACATCAGGCGACCCCCTTATGAGCGGCGGCGATTTCGTGAGTATCAACGGACCTGGAGACATCAAGCTCGGTGGGCATACTATCCTTGACGATTATCTCTTCAACCCGGATACAACTTATACAAAGGACGACATTTACATTGAATGGGATATGCACCTCGGACAGTCGTATAACCTCGGCACCGGCATCAATTTTGACCTGGGTATACCGGGCTTAGGCATCGAAACCAAAGGTGAAATTAACGTCACCCTTACCTGGGACCTCGATTTCGGTTTCGGTATCAGCTTTGCCGATGGTCCTTACCTGATTGTTGACGATCCGGATGAGCTCAAGTTGACTATAGACGTTGATCTAACGGGCGTTTCCCTTACCGGCAAGCTCGCTTTCCTACAGTTGAGCGCTACTGTAGTTGACGACGATTTTAGCGCCTCTTTTGCTGTGAACATAAAAAATGAACAGGATGCATCCGACCGCAATTTGAGCTTTACCGAAATTGGCAGTATCGGCCTGGAAGCGCTTCTTGCCGCGAATGCATACGTTGACCTCGACCTGGCCCTGGAGTTAAACAGAGACCTCGTCGGCTCAAGTGTGGCTTCCGGGTTCCCGAAATTAACCAGCGGTTTTGTCTTTGATTGGGGATTTGATCTCACGTCAATTACGGACTCCAGCTTCGGCAATGCCATTGCTGAGGGACTGAAACTCGTAGAATTTCAAGATGTCTCCCTTGACCTGGGCTCATTTGTGAACGACGTTCTTGGCCCGATTGTCAGCAAAATCCAGACAGTAACCAAGCCCGTCCAGCCGCTTATTGACGTGTTTACCACCCCGTTTCCTGTATTGGACGACTTCGGGCTTGAGATTACCTTACTCGATCTTGCGGCAGCTTACGGTACTGTGAATCCTGATATGATCTACGCGATAGCCGATATCATTACTTTTATTAACGATATTGAACTTGGCGTGGATTCCATCGAGATAACATTATTAGAAAGCTTTCCGGTGTTTGACGATGGAACATCAACTCACAGAACCGGCAGCTCCGTTCTCGAATTTGACTTGTGGGATGCGGACTTGGATTTGAGCAGTACAAGCATAGACAGTGTTTTCAGTCAGTTAGAGCAAGGCATCAAGGACTTATTTGGTAAAAACTGGTTTAGCAATACACTGAGTTCCCTGGCGGGTGAGGCTGCGGACATCATGAAGGATGCCGTCAAGACGAGCAGCGGCAGTAAGGGTGGCTTTGCCTTCCCAATAATGGAAGACCCCTCACAGGTCATTGGTCTTTTGATGGGAAGGCCCGCAGTCCTGGTGACCTATGATATGCCGCCACTGGAGTTTGAGTTTGAGTGGTCCCAGTTCTTCTCCATCTGGGGGCCGCTCGGTGTATCGATAAATGCTGAATTCGGGGTAACAATTGATTTCGCCTTTGGATACGACACCCTCGGCATACAGCAGTTTGTCGAAAGCGACTTCCGTGACTTTGCGGCACTGCTCAATGGTTTTTACGTAAGTGATACCGACCTTGCCACCGGCGATTTTGGCAAGGATGTACCGGAGGTTGTGATTAATGGCGGTCTCTGGGCGGCTGCCGAGATTAATCTTGTAATAGCGAGGGCAGGTGTTGGCGGCGGTGTCTTTTTCGAAATAGAGTTCAATCTTGATGACCCCGACGGGGATGGCAGGGTGCGGATAAGCGAGATTCTCGGCAACATTATAAATCAACTCAAGGCACCTGATATTCCAGACCGGTTCCTGGCCCCCATTGCCATGTTTGACGTTTCGGGAAGATTGTACGCTCAACTCTTTGCCTTCCTGAAAATAGACCTGTTCTTCTTTGAGATAAATAAGAGATGGGACATAACGCCGGAAATAGAGATTCTCAGTTTTGATATCGATTTCTATAGGCCGCCGCAACTGGCTACCGTTCAAAAATTGGAGGGAACAAGCTTCCTGCAGCTCAACATAGGAGATTTTGCAGACAGAAGGCTTCGCGGTGATACAACAGATGGTGACGAAACTATTTCGGTTAGTGGCGACAAAAACAAATTAACTGTCACGGGATTTGGATATACTTTAGATTACGAACCCGAAGCAGGAACATTTTCCAAAATCTTTGCCATTGCCGGAGAAGGAGATGATTTCATCGACCTGTCCGGCGTGACTGATCCGGACATCATTTTTGAAATAGAAGGTGGTGCAGGCAATGACATAATCAAGGCCGGTGCTGGTGATGCTTTCATCAAGGGAGGAAGCGGTGATGACAAGATTTGGGGTGGTGCCGGTGCCGACCAGATTTACGGAGGAAAGGGCCTTGACGAAATCCACGGCGGCGGCGGCAATGATCTTATATTCGGTGACGACGGAATCATCTCAGATAAATCAGTGAAGGTTACTGTTAACATCTCCGATAGCGATGATAAAATTTACGGAGATGCGGGTAAGGACATTCTGATTGGCGGCGGCGGCAATGACACGATAGAAGGCGGCGCAAGTAAGGACATCATCATCGGTGATGGCGGTGAGATTCTCTTTACCAGCGACTCTGTTCCGAAGACAGTAGACAATATAGCTCCGGGTCCAGATCCTCTCAGAGCCGCCAATCCTGGAATTACCGACATAGAAAAGGGTGCTGTGGGAGGCAATGATATACTTAGGGGTGGCGCCGGAGATGACCTGATTTTCGGCGGTTTTGGCGATGACAGACTGGAAGGCGGCGGCGGAGCAGATGAAATTTTCGGCGGTACGGGATTTGACACAATATACGGCGGCAGTGAGGCCGACATTATATTCGGCGACGGTTGGCGTGTTGTTAAGGACAATGGTGGTTACAAACTGCTTCCGACTGCTGATGGGCAGGCCGATACGATTTACGGCGGCTTGGGCGGAGATGAAATATACGGTGGTGCGGGATCAGATTATATAGAGGGTGGCGGTAACAGCGGCGAGGACCTGATTTATGGTGGCCCGGGAGCGGATATCCTTTACGGAGACAGCCCTGATCCTGCAGACCCTTATGGGATTGATATAATATACGGTGAAGGCGGCCCTGACAAAATATATGGCGGAGGAGATAATGACACTATCGACGGCGGTGCCGGTGACGATGTAATCTATGGAGACTACGGTGAGGTAGACTTTAAGTCAGGTACAACGACGACGTCAAAGATAGACTGGACAGAACAGATTTACGGTAGAAACATTCCTAATTATGACGACCTTGGAACTACTTATTATTATGACCTTGGGACTACCAAATCTTTCCACTATGATGAATTTAATCTTAATGATGGTAAAGCATATGTTGGTCGAGACACTATTTATGCCGGTAATGGCTCTGATTTTGTCGACGGGCAGGGAAATTATGACACCTACATCATAAAACTGGAGGGTGCTGATAATGATTCCCGTATCAACATACATGATTCCGGGGATTCGCTTGAAGAAACTGATGTGATGCGTGTGTTTGGCACGGTTTATGACGATGAGTTCCTGCTCCGTGCCAGCGTTTCGCTCAGTGGTTTAGCCTTTGTCGCTCTCATTAATGACGACCCATATCTTGAGCGGATTAACTACTGGAGTACGGAGAGACTTGTTGTAGAGGGTTCTTTTGGGAACGACTATTTTGCAGTGGACGATGTCCGTGCTGAAACGACAATTGTTGGTGGAATCGGAGAAGACCTGTTCCAGGTTGGCCAGATGTACAGGTCTAAGCGAAATGACGACGCTCAATACGCCAATGTAGATGTTGACGATATATTTGCGACTATCGAGACAACCCGCGGTTGGCTGAGTAACGGGATTAGCCAGCCGATGACGATCAACGGCGGTGTTGGCAATGACAACTTTATTGTTTTCCATAACAAGGCCGTACTTACCCTGAATGGTGAGGATGGCGACGACACCTTCCTGATCAAGGCATTTGCCCTTGCCGGTTCACAGGAGCCGATACGGGAACGAACGGATGTTTCGGGTGGCGCCGGTGCTGACCTGATCCAGTATGCGATGAATGCACCGGTTAATATCGACGGCGGTGATGGTTTTGACACGGTTATTGTTATCGGCACCGAATTCGGTGATGATTTTGTAATAACCAAGGACGGCGTTTATGGCGCCGGCCTGAATGTGAACTTTGTCAATATCGAATCGCTGCAGGTCGATGGTGCAGAAGGCGACGACCGCTTCTACGTTTTGAGCACAAGTGAGAAGTTTATCACAGAAATAGCGGGTGGACTGGGCAGCGACACCTTCAACATGTCAGGAGACACCCCCCCGGTTATCAGCAATGACCTGCGGGGACACAGCGGCGTCATCACTCACAGTATAGAAACCGTTGACCCGCTTTATGAAGGTATAAAGATAGACGGCATCTCCGCAAATGTGGCTGACGATGATGTTACAAACGTCGTTGTTCTTACTGAGACCGGAGCTTCAACTGTCGTAACAGAGGGTAGCGATACTGAGTGGTTTAAGGCTGATTGGTATCATTTGGTACTGTCGGGAGAACCTGCAGGCGACATAATCATCCAGATATACGCCCCGCTTCAAACCGAGGATCAAAAAGAGCTTGGCTCCAAGGCATTTAAGCTCTGGAACGCCGATGCGGACTCCAATAACCGCATTTCTGATGATGGTACATCGCTGACGTTAAAGTTTACAACATCAGACTGGTTTATTACCCAATGGGTTCGTGTAGACGCATGGGGTGATGTTTCTGACCCGCTTAACTATGACGACGATGCCATTGAAGGAACACGGAACGGAGTCATTAACCACAGGGTTATGAATCCAACCTCCATTATAAGTTCCGCGGATTCTTATTCTGAAACAACTTTTCCTGATGAGACAAAGGGAACCATCCTCGCTGATACTACTCAAGATTTCCTTGCATTCGATGGCGATTTAAAAGGGATGATGGTGCTCATTACCGATGGCCATGGAGCAGGCCAGTCCCTCCGTATAAAAGAGTACAACTTGCATACGCTTACTCTGTATGGAGAATTCAGCTCCGACGATTTGCCTGACGGTTCAAGCACTTATATCATCACAAAAGATATCGAGGCAATTCGGAGCATAAATGTTGAAATATATGACAACGATGCCCCGGGAGTCAGAATTACCCAGCCGGGTGGCTCTACTGATATTCACGAAGGTGGCGCAACCGACACCCTCCAGGTTGTCCTCACCCACCTGCCGACGGACGACGTGAAGGTGACCCTGTCCGATGATTATGGTCAGCTCACAATTACAAGTACCGAAACAGATGCAACGAACAACACCGACGGGACAGTCACCCTGACCTTCACCTCAGGCAATTGGAATACGTACCAAACCGTGACGGTCACGGCAAAGGACGACAGCGTGCGTGAAGGTTTCCACCATGGGCTGATAACTTTCACTGTGGACAGTGTCAATAATCTTGACGTTGATATTGACCAACCGGCTATCGACAATTTCACCCTGGCAACAACCGACGCATATGTCGGCCTGTCCCACAAACCCGTAAAGGGCTCTGTTAGCGTTACTGTTGTAGGCAGGCCAGACCAGGCATATCAGGTAATTTCAAACAAAGTGCTCTTTGTAAATTCAGATGACGAAATTGAGTTCTTGCCGGATGGAACAGATATTACCGTCAACTACAGTTATTACGATCCGGGCTATGAAGCCCTTGAAAACAAGCATGGCTTTGAGGTCAAACCTCTTCTGACGAACATAGCGGATAACAACGTGGCCCAGGTATGGGTCAGAGAGACTTACGGCTCTACCGACGTTATTGAGAGGGAAACTCCGCCGGACTCAGTACCGTGGATCGATGCCTATGAAGTACTGCTTACAAAGGAGCCTGCTTCAGATGTGGAAGTAACCGTAACTCCGATAGATACAAAGACATCTTCCGGCAAGGTTGTTTATTTAGATTATAAACAGGTAACCGTGACCAGTAGTGCCCCAGGGGCAGTGCTCAATCCTGACGGTACGGTAACACTGACCTTCACGACCTCTAATTGGGACACTCCGCAGCTTGTTAAAGTAATTGCCATTGATGATACATGGGGCGACGGCGACGACACCCAGGTCTTTGCACCAATGCTGCATACGGTCGGTGAAATCCAGGGGCCGCTCTTTATTTACGGTGCCAGCGGCAAAGGTTCACTCATTTCGTTTGAGCCTTTGATGCTTTCCCATGAGTTGAACATCAAGCCGGAGACCGGTTTGGTGGACAGCGTTGGTGGAGATGGGACTACAGTTACAGTAGACAAGTCGGATATAGATACCCTGATTGCCGATGAAATCGAGGGTACTCCTCCCTCATACCTTGAATTCCTTGTTGAAGGGAAACGGACTCTTGAGATAACCGAAGGACCTGCGCTGGATCAATTCCGACTCATAGTCGATGTGCAGGAAAGCGGAAGCTCTCTCATACTCTTCATGAACAAGGCTTTTACACTGAGCGGAGTAACCTTTGACGGCTCATCTTCTGAGGCGGTATTTACCGGCTCAAATCAACTCAAAGTTGGCACCCACAAGTTTGTGACCGGTCAGTCTGTTACCTATTCAAATGGAGGCGGCACCGATATTGGCGGGCTGAGTAACGGTAACACTTACTATGTCATTGTTATGAACTCCACAACCGTCAAGCTGGCAATTTCCGAGGCAAATGCCCTGGCATATACTGACACTAATAATACAGCAATTGATCTTACGGGAGTAGGTTCAGGCGATGACCACCAGTTAAACGAAAGATATGAAGACATAAAGAAATACGCAATCACGAGGGAAAGCCCGAACTTCTGGGCCATTGAAGAAGAGCAGATAGATTACCTTTTCTTGAATAATGAGGACAGCCCGGCAGATAACATTATTGATACGAGAAAGGGATTGCTTTCTGATGCCACAACAATCGGCTTTGATAACAACAGTACTGTCGAGGAATTTGTCACCAAGATGGACGGAAAGAGGATAACCGGCCTGGGCATGGGCGGAGACCTTTATGTTGGAAGTGTTCTCCAACCGGGCGGCATCACCTATGGTGACCTTGAGGTTGTAGAGATTAATCTGGGCCGCGGCATCGATCACTTCACAGTGCAGGATACGCACAGTCGGACTGACGGTTTCCAGACCTGGGTCATCATTAACACCGGTGACGAACCTGTTGAGGGTGATGGAGATATAGTAACCGTCCTCTCCCTTGGTTCTGATGCACAGGAAATTTTTGCCGGAACGGTGGAAATCAGTACGGGTGCTACGCTCGATGATTCAAGCAAGATCTTCCCGACTGATGGAAAAGGTCTTGTGGGCTTTATTGTCGAGATCACCGCTGGAACCGGATTCGGCCAGAGCGGGGTCATTGTGTCCAACACTGAGGATGGCCTCACCGTTGCATCCAATTGGACTACCCCGCTTGATACAACGAGCCAATACAGGATAATCAGTACCGTGCTTAAGAGCGGCGAAACCAGTGCTGCTCTTCTTAATGAAGGCACCACTCTTGAACAGCTTGGAGCAGGCTTTACGACTGACCTTGTTGGACACATCATTGAGATTACCGGTGGTCCGGGTACCGGTCAGAAGAAAGAAGTTATTGCAGTTACAGATAGTGAACACCTTACTGTCAGCTCCCCATGGGAAATCTCGGATGACACCACGACTGCTAACAGCAGATACCGGATTTACGGTGAAGTGGACGGCCCAATCGCCATCAACACCCAGGGCGGAGACGATGAAGTTATTGTTGATGAATCAACTACCTCCATACCACTGGTCATTTTTGGCGGCGAAGGTAATGACGAACTCGAAGGCGGCAGCGCGGATGACATTATCTTCGGCGACGAAGGCCGTGTCGATTACGTGGCTGAAAGCGGCAAGATTGTTACCAGGCTCGGAGCAATGAGGGAGCTTGTTCAACCCAGCCAGATTACCTCTGCAGGTAATGACCATGCAAATCTCTTGACTCCATACTATTTAACAGATACCAGTGTGACTTTCCCAACTGATGACGAGGGTCTGAAAGGACTTATTGTCAGCATCACCGACGGCCCGGATTATCGTTATCTCGGGCAAAATCGCATAATTATCGGTAATACGAGTGACACCCTGTTCCTGAATGAGCCGTGGGAAAGGGTCCCTGACAGCTCTTACAAATACCGCATTTCTCTCATAACTGAAGACCAGACAGATGCGGTTGTGCGTGAGCCGAGTCTTATCCTCTCGTTAAATCATGACGTTGGCGGCGCCGACGAGATTATTGGAAACGCCGGCAACGATATCATTCTCGGCGGTGCAGGCGAGGACACCATTGACGGAAATACGGGGGACGACACAATATTTGGTGACAACGGGCGGCTTGACTTCAGCCATGTTCGTTCTGACACACCGTCATTGGGTGAGTTTGCTCCGACAGCTCTCGATCTCATCCAAACCACGCATCATGGAACGGGTGGTGTTGACACGATTTCGGGCAATGAAGGTATCGACATTGTCATGGGTGGGAACGATGGAGATATGCTGTACGGTGACGATGTCTCAGGCACTGCAGGTGTGGCAGATGGTGGAGACATCATTATTGGTGATAACGGTGAGGTTGTATATCAGCAGGGTGTTATTGCTCAGATACGGACAACCGATAATGTTGAGACAACAGGCGGTGCGGACACTATTAAAGGCAACTACGGTGATGATATTATCTTTGGCGGAGTCAACGGCAGTCCTGACATTATAGAGGGTAATACCGGTGACGACGTGATTCTTGGAGATAACGGAGAGCTTGACTTTGCCTACGATGGTGATACAGACCTTACCACCCTTGACCTTGTAAGCTCGAAGCCCTATGCATCTGACGGAACCACGGTGCTTGGTGATGCCGATACCATATCGGGCAACGCCGGCAATGATGTAGTCATTGGCGGTACCGGCGGAGACACTATATACGGCGACAACACGGGTGCTGATGCAGGTGCGGATGACGGCGAGGATATCTTGATCGGCGATAATGCTGATATCTTCCTGTCTGGCGATGTTCCCGGAAGGCTGTTTATACTTGGAAGTGCTGTTAACAGGATAACCACTACGGATGACGAAGAGGCTTCCGGGGGCAGCGATACTATCGAGGGTAACGCCATGGCCGACATCATCCTCGGTGGTGTTGGTGGTGACACTGTCTATGGCGACAGAGCCACCCCAACGACCGCGAGCACTGCTGACGATGGGGACGACGTTGTCCTGGGCGACAACGGCCTGCTCGACTTCGAGAATGGAGATGCTGATCCACAAAGCCTTGATGTCATTAGCTCGTTTACTGATGGCCTCGGCGGGGCTGACACTATCAGTGGTAATGCTGGTAATGATGTGGTTATCGGCGGCAGCGGTGGCGATGTCATCTACGGCAACAATGATGCCGCCACAGCCGATGATAAGGACGGTGAAGACACCCTGGTCGGTGACAACGCTGATATCATCATGTCTGAAAGTACTGCCGGTCGGCTTATCCTTGGTCAGGCTGTATATCTAATTGATACCACTGATTCAACAGAGGGAACCGGTGGTGCAGACACAATCTCAGGCAATGCGAAAGATGACATCATTGCCGGCGGTGTCGGTGGTGATACCATCTATGGAGACGCTGGCGTTGAAGGCGATTATGATGCTGTTGCCTCGCCAAAGGTTAATGACATCAATGACATCATCCTCGGCGACAATGGTATATTCAACTTCAATATGGGTGATAATGATTATACGACCCTCGATTTGATTTTGACTACCGATACTGGTCTCGGAGGGGCCGACACCATCTACGGCAATGACGGTGATGATTACATCCTCGGCGGTAAGGATGGTGACACCATTTCCGGAAACGCCGATGATGATATTATCCTCGGTGACTTCGGCAAGATTGTCCTGGAAGGTGGTATTGCTAAGGAAATTGAAACAATTGCCCGCACGGAAGGCGGCGTCGATACCATTTACGGCAATGAGGATGAGGATATCCTCATCGGAGGCGCCAACGGAGACAACATTGACGGCGATGAGGCGGATGACCTCATTTTCGGCGATAATGTCAGGATTGACCGCTGGACGGGTCTTGGTGATTTCACAAATCCACGTTTCCGGGCCCTGACTGGCACCATAATCTACGGCGAAGAGTCTGCAGTTAACGACGGGGATTCGCTTGTTGATACTGTAGACCAGAATATTCCTGCTCTAACGGGAACTCCGGAATGGGGTGACTGGGATATCACCCTGTATGACCATTCCTTTGCCGATGAATTAGCCGGCCTGAACAACTTCGGTGACGATTACATCGCCGGTGGCGCAGACGATGATACAATCTTCGGACAGCTCGGCGATGACATCATCCAGGGCGACGGTTCGATAGATGGAAAGATTAATGAACAAGTTTCTGTCGGCGCATCCAGGGATTCTTTGGGCGTCCTTAATGTCTCCCCATCCTTTGAAGATGATTCTGACGGTGATGACTACATCGAGGGTAACGGCGGCAACGACGTGATCTTTGGCAACCTCGGCCAGGACGACATTCTCGGCGGCAACTCTGAGCTGTTCAGCTTGGTGACACCCGACCTGAGGCCCGATGGTACTGATGTTGACGACCCGGATGCGGATAACTTGGGCAGACGCAATGATATTATCTTCGGTGGTGCGGGCACAGATGTAGCGCGGAATGAGGTGGGTGACGCTGATATAGTCGACGGTGTGGTTGTGGTGCATGAGAACGGCCACTCCCGCGATGCTGACATGATCCTGGGCGACAACGGTAATATCTTCCGTCTGGTTGGTATTAACGGGATCAACAGCGGTAGTTACCTGACATTTGGTTACGATAACTACAGCACAGCATTGCGAATCATACCACGGGCGGCTGAACTCCTCGACTACCATATCGGCGGCCCGGACTACCTACCGACCGCAGCTCAGTCCGAGAACGATATCGGGGCTGTGGATGAGATTCATGGTGAATCCGGCGATGACTTCATCTACGGTATGGTTGGCAGTGACATTCTATTTGGTGAAGGGCAGGATGACGACATTATTGGCGGGTACGGAAACGACTGGATCTCCGGCGGTAGCGGCGACGACGGTGTTCTTGGCGATGACGGCAGAATCTATACCAGCCGCAACAGCAATGCCGGCGAGCTGCTGTACGGCATAGCCGGGTTTGCTAACAACGAGATGGATAAGTACATCTACACCCCGGGTAAGATCCAGCAGTCGACCATAAACGTCAGCGGGGTCCTGAAGAAGACCGTAAATCTGACGCCGTTCAAGCTCGGCGACCCCAATGACCTTGACTATAGCCATAAGACCTTTGATCCGGAGTACGCGGACGATATCATCTACGGTGGCTGGGGCAATGACTTCATCCACGGTGGCGACGGTGATGACGCCATATCCGGTGCCGAGGCGCTGGCGGAGTTTTATGATGTTCCATCAAATCCTGGTGATGTGTTAGGTTTTAACTATGCAACAGGCGAATTCGCTGACTATGATGAATACGACCCGTGGAGAAAGATAGTCGGATTCCTGCTCAACTTCGATTCTGATGACAAAAACGCCGACAATTATCAGCCAACAGATCCTTACCACGGTAAAGAATATGATCCGGTAATGACCGATGGCGATGATGTGATCTTCGGTGACCTTGGTAACGACTGGCTGGTCGGCGGTACCGGAAGAGACCATTTGTATGGCGGGTATGGCTCAGATTTAATGAATGTGGATGACCATCTTGAGACAAATAGCGGTGCCAATGATGCTCCTGATACTCATCCATCTTATGAAGACCTCGCATATGGCGGTGCCGGTCGAGATGTGCTGATTGCCAACACTGGTGGGGATCGGCTCATTGACTGGTGCGGGGAATTCAACAGCTATATCGTCCCCTTTGCTCCGTTCGGAATGGCGACAGTTAGCCGCACGCTGCAACCCCATCTTATGGAATACCTTTACGATCTGTCCGAAAGCGACGGTGCTGACCCGACCAGGGCAGCCGACGCTGGAGCTGATCCGCTGCGAAACGGAGAGCCGGAGGGCGAACTTGGTCTCGTCAAGCAGAAGGACTTCGACTGGAAGGATCAGACCGGAGCACCGGACGATCCGCAGGCGGGTAATATCCCGGGCGGCAAGCGGGATGTCCTGCGGTCTGCAACTTTCAACGATGGTACTATGCAGGCTTTCTTTGTTGACAGTGGTGTCTGGTATGTCGAGAGCGGCGCTCTGCGAGTGTCAGCGGAATCTTTAGGCGGCGATGCAATGAGCGTGTTCCATGTGGATGAGATGCTGCCGAGCTACTTTGAGATTCAGGCCACCATTACCACTGACAAACCTATAGCAGGGTGGAGGGCCAACGCTTACATCATCTTTGATTATTACAGCCCGACGGACTTTAAGTTCGCTGGCCTAAACGCCTCAATCGACAAGATGCAAATGGGGCATCGTACTGCCGAAGGTTGGATAGTCGATGTTCAGACCAGCATGCATATCAAGCCTAACAGGTATTACAACATGCTCGTAGCTGTGAACGGGACAACAGTAACTCTTCTGGTTAATAATACCGAGTTGTTCAGCCATGCCTTCGAGCCACGAATCATTGACGATTGGGTGTATGGCCTGAATAGCGGGATGGTAGGTTTCGGTTCTGATAACTCACGTGGTGTTTTTGATAATGTAACGGTTCAGAAACTGCCGCCGGAGATCACCTTCGAAGGCACGGAAGATTTCTCGGATGCTGTGGCTGATCTTGACTTTATACCGGCAGATGGCATTTGGAATGCCAATAGTAGTCGCTATGAGGGGATGCTGGCTGTTGGTGGTAACAGAGCCATTAGCCTGATTGATTTAGGCCTGGGTCATGGACTGGAAGTAGCATCCATCCTCATATTTGAAGCGACGCTTAACGTACAGACGACGGGCGGTTTGGTTTTCGATTATTACGGGGCAGACAGCTTCAAGTTTGCAGCCATTTCGGCAGAAAGCAACCAGGTAATCATCGGTCATTTCACTGCAAAACGTGGCTGGTCCATCGATGCAGTGTTTGATATAACTATTGAGGCCGGTACGGACTATGACCTGGCCGTCTCGCTTAAAGGCACCACGGTCAGCGTTTCCGTGAGAGAGTCAGGTCAGCAGAATTGGCAGGCGATGGTGGGCCACGTTTTCAACGCCGTGGTTGTGGATGGCAGCTTTGGTCTGCTCAGCAAAGACGGCAGCAGTTCATTCGATACGCTAACGGTAAAGACAGACGACCCGGCCTTCCGTGACGAATCCGGCCTATTAGTAGCTGCCTCTGCCCCCCAATCACGAGGGCAGCAGCGATCCACACAAACTCAACTGACCGATGCTGAATTGACGCCAATTATTCAGCAGGCAATAGAATTCTGGACCGAATCGTATCTGCTTGATGACAGTGAGATCACACTATTGAACTCGGTAGAGTTCCAGATAGTTGATTTTGACGGTCTGGCCTTGGGTTATACAAGCGGTACGACTATTCAGATTGATTTGGATGCTGCAGGTTTCGGTTGGTTTGTCGATACTACGCCAGCGGATAATAATGAGTTCACTCTGCAAAGTGATGGAACTCTTCAAGCCGATTCTTCAAGTCCTGCATCAGGAAAGATGGACCTTTTGACCGTAGTAATACACGAATTGGGACATGTCCTTGGACTTGATGATTCAGCCTTAAACACTGAAAGCAGCGATGTGATGACTCCGGTTTTGACAGCCGGTACTCGCCGTCTGACGGTTGAATTAAATCAAGCAGATGACCAGGAATTGCAATTTTCTGATATCGAGCCTGATTTAGAAGGACCTCTAAATCCTGTCTTGGAACAGACCGAAACCTCATCTAAAGAAAAATCTAAGAGTTGATAGAATCCACTTCTACAGTCTTTCTGTGAGTTCTTGATAAGCACTCGAACGCACAAGATCGCAAAAAATGACATTTCATATATCCGCTCTTTTTTTAGTTCGTTTTATCCTGCTCTTGAATTGGGGAGCAACGTACCACATAAATTTAGACAGGACAATCAAGAGTTACCGCAAATACCAGATAAGTTAAGAAACAGGCATATTCCGGTTAGACGTCTGGAAGAAATTTCAACTGAAATGGTAAACAACTTCATTCAGACTCGTATAATTTGTGATAATATCAAACCTAAGACGGCCCATCGAATTCGCGATGTACTTCAGTAGCAAACACACCTTGACCAGACTGGATGGTCCGGTTTGTCCACATCAGCTTTCGTGGTGCACCTACAACTGTGCTACCTGCGGAACGTATGATGGAGCGAATATCCGTTTATATATAGATGGCATAGAGGACTCCGCAAGTCCCGCGGCCTATAGAGGCTACATAGACACCAATAACAATAAAGTCTGGATTGGGAACAACTCGCAATTGCCGGGACGCGAATGGAACGGCCTGATCGACGACGTCCGCATCTATAGTTATGCTCTGTCACGAGGCGAGGTGGCAGCGATTCATGCTGGTGAGCGGTCACAGGCAAGCATGCCGAAGCCGGTTTGGGGCTGGACTGGAAAAATTCAGGCCTCTAGAGCCCCGGGTGATTTTTCTATGTCTTTCGATATGCTGTTTTATCTACAACTTTTGGGACGTTAACATTTTTTGAAGTGTCGGAAGATGTGTGAGAAATAGTAGAAACGGTGTATAATAAGACTTTGAGTATTGAACCAATGTTACAGGGCAGGCCGAAGAAAGGAACGCTTATGCAAACAGCAATTAGTACTTATCAACCAGCTTTCTCTCACAGCCCCAAATCACAGGTTTTCTGGCTTCTTATTCTATTAATAGGATTCAGCTGTGTCTCGGCTTCGCCGATAAAACAGGCAAAGCTCTGGGAGCCGGTGACGTGGAACTTTCGAAACCCGAGCTATTCCGGCAATCCGTTTGACCTTGTAGTCAAGGCGTCCTTCACCCACACATCCAGCGGTCAGAAGATACAGACAGAGTTTTTCTACGACAGCGGTGACACCTGGAAATTGCGCTTCACGGGAACACACACAGGTCGGTGGCGCTTTGTATCCAAAAGCTCTGACCCTGAGCTGAATGGCTTGAAAGGTGATATAGAAGTTCGCCCCAATCCCGGCGTACCGGGTTTTATGACAAACTACGGCAGCAAATGGGGACGACTGGGAATCGACAAGGCCTTTGTGCCGCAGTATGTGATGTACTGTGATCCGCCTGTGTTTTACCGGAATCCTGATCGCATTGACGCCGACATCCGCAAGTTCTTTGTCGAACACGGATTCAATGGCTTTCACATTGGTGTTCTTGGTCGATGGTTCGACCTTGAAAAGACCCGCTCGAATGAAATAACCGCAGCCGATCCGAATCCCGACCCACGCACTTTCGAGGCACTTGAACTATTTATTCAGAAGGTACACGCGGCCAATGGTGTGGTGCACATCTGGGCCTGGGGAGATGAGCAGCGGAGAATGACACCGAAGAAATGGGGCCTCAATGGTAAGGTGGATCGTCGGCTGCAGCGCTACATCTGTGCTCGACTTGGTCCGCTGCCCGGCTGGTCGATGGGATACGGCTTTGACCTGCAGGAATGGGTCAAGGGAAAGGAACTGCGCACCTGGCACGAATATATGCACAGCCACCTTGGCTGGTTCCATTTCCTCGGCGGAAGGGCACCTGACCTCACTCAGATATGTGATGGTCTGGATTATTCTTCTTATCAACAGCATCGGCCTGACTACGATATCTACGTCAAGGCTATCAATCAATACTCTGATAAACCCACTTTTATGGAAGACCGATTCCGCGTCCGCAGGAACGTTTATCCCGAAAAGGATTATGATTTCGACATGACCCGTAGAGGTCTGTGGCACTCGACAATGGCTGGCGGAGCGGCAAATATCTGGGGCAATCTGCTCAATCCCCGCCCTGATGGTGTATCACATCCTTACCCGAACAAAGAGCAAATCAAGGCCTGGTCACAGTTCTGGCAAGACCGTTTCAAAAAAGAGATGACCCGCGATAACAGCATAACCGACGGTGTGTGTCTAAAAGTCCCAGGCATGCTGCTTGTCTTCTATAAAGAGAATGCAGATTCAATCAAAATGAACCTGAGCGAGCTAAAAGACATATTCGATGCAGTCGCCGTCGACACCTGCAAAAAATACAAGGAACTCAGATTATCGCACCTCTCAGCTAAACCAAACCAGGTCTTTATGGCCCCTTACAAATCCGACTGGGCCATTGCCGTAAAACGATAAAAACTTAGGTGCATCTTTGTTCACCTGCTCCGATATTTCAGATCCCAATCTCACTGCCGGAACACCTCATTATGCTGATGTGTAGACAAATCTTACCAAAGAGGCAAGCAGACTTAAATGCTCATTCCTGCGAGAGATAATTAGCTTTCAGAACCACGGCTGATTCAGGTGTATCGGCAGCCTTATGGATAATATCCTTCACGCCACTGAGGTCGTTGGCGAACAACGAGATGTTTTTCGTCCGTGGGCCGTGGATGTCAAGAAACAGTTCCGTGCCCTTCGGCGGTTGACAGTTTCGAATATATACATGTCTCGAATCATCCAAGTGAATCATGCCGGCGGAATCTGCAGCAAAAGGAACATCAAGCGATTCAATGATGGAGTGTTCGACATCGTCAAAAAATATTGCGTGTCGATGATCCGGGATTGAGGTCTTCAATTTGACATTTTGGAATTTTAGATTTTTAACGTGGTGGCAAAAGAATCCATAAGCAGGGAGAGTACCGAACATGGTGCTTTCGGGATAACTGGTCGGTTTCTCCGGGATTTCGCGAGAAGCTTCGTCTTTTGTACCACCGCCTTCGAAGCCCAAGCTGATGTTACTGAGGCTGATGTTTTCGATGGGGTGGCCCGGCAAGCCGGTAATCGAGCAGCCAATCGGGGAGCAGTCGGTGGCAATTATGTTGCTAACAACTACGTTGCAGAACTTGCCTATACCCGGTTTCGTCTGGTCTTTTGCATAGGTGCGGGCACGGTTGCCCAACCGCATGAAGATAGGAACGCTGACACCTTTGATAGTGAGGTTCGAAAGAGCAACACGGTCGAGGGTACCACCATCGACGATTTCCAGGGCAACACCAGCCAGGCCTCTCTGGCGGCCGTAGATGACTTTTGAATAGCGAGGGGAGCATATTGTACAGTTGGTCACAGTGATGTTTTGAAAACCTCCGCCGGACTCAGTGCCCATCTTGATGGAGTTGCAGTGGCTGCTAATGATACAATTCGAAATCGCGATGTTTTTGCAGGGTTTAAGGGAGAGACTTTTCAGCACAATGGCGTCATCATCAGAATCGACAGTACAACCTGTGATGACCACATCCCTGCAACTGTCGATATTGAGACCGTCATTGTTGTAGCTGACATGATTGAAGACAGCGATATCGCGAATCGTTAAACGGTCACAGTTTCGGTAATGCTGCATCCAACTACCTGCGTTGCGCAAACGGACGCCTTCGATCAGGACATCGCGACAGTCCTCCAAATAGATATTCTTGGGTCTGGGGCCGCCTTTGTATTTGAAATTAGCCCCCTGGCCGTCGATAGTTCCCCGTCCACGGATTGCAATATTCCGAAGGTTCTTGCCGGCAAGGATGGCCCAATAGCTAAATGTCTCGTCCTTGGTATCCGCAAGTGTGTGGGGACGGCCATAATCGCCTTTGTCTTTGCTGCCGAGGAGCGTACAGCCGGTATCGAGCCAGATGGTGACGTGGCTTTCGAGATAGACTGTCCCTGTGAGCCAGGAGCCGGCAGGGAAATAAACTGTTCCACCGCCGTTTCCAGCACATTTATCGATTGTTCTTTGGATAGCTTGCGTGCAAAGGGACTTACCACCAGATTTAGCTCCGAAATCCCGGATGTCATATACAGTTTTTGGTCCCAGAGCTAATGTCCCTGTGCTTAGAAGCACTAAAACAGATATCACCGGCAACGTGCTTTTATTCATAGTCATCTCCCAAAATTCAGTTTTTTATTTTGGCATACGTGTTGTATTGTACAATATTACTGCGTCGTCCGAAAGAGGGCAAGGAGCAGTTTGTCAGCGGTTGTTCCATATAGGGTAGTGGTTCATTGGGATGGTGTAATTACAGACTCTACCGGCAGACTGACTAACCCGGGGATCTGCCTAAACAACGGCACAGCATGCTCACGGTATAGCCTAGCAACCTTTGGAAAGTCCCAGCGTTTTATTTGGCTTGGGACTCCTTCTATCTATCAGTGTCCTTTCAGAGTATGATGTATATTGCCAAAACGCACAGAGTCCGGCTTGTTTCGAATTTCATAAAAGAGGTTGTAACAATGCCCACAGCTAAAACTCTTCCTTCCAGCGTTTATCTTTGTTCTTCTTCAAGGAGAATTTGGGGCTCGTCTATGATACGGATACGACGTTTCCTGGGTAATACTTTCGCAGAAATCTCCTTTCTTTCCCCTGATTTAAGATTAACCTCGAAAGTATCCTTTTCAAGATAATGATATTCGGGCAGATTGCCACTATTGATTTTAAGTGTCCATTTGGCCGGCCGCAACTGTTCAAATTCGAAATGTCCTCGACTGTCTGTAAGGGTGCGTCTTATTTCCGAGGTGTTTCTAAGTTCTACGATAGTATTTGCCAGCCCGTAGTCTTCAATAAGTTTCGCATCCTCGCTGTGGCCACTGCCGTTTCCACTGATATAATAATGCCCATTGGTGTCACTGGATTTCTTGACCGGAAGCGTTTTGCTATGGCTATTTTCGTAGCCATAGACAATAATCTGACCTAAGAGCGAAGCAGATCGTGTTACTGATACAATAACCGGAGTTCTTTCTCCGCCTTTGACAGCCAATTCGATAGGTGTCTTTCGCGTGGGGACTCGGTCCATGCCAATGCTCGCTGTATCGATATTCAGGTACCAGATACCAGGCCTTACAGACGGAAACGTGAAGTGGCCGGCTTTGTCGGTTATGGCAGTCAGGCCGTTGAGCCTGAGGATAACATCAGCAATTGCATTCCCCGTCTCTTCGTCATAAATATTCCCTTTGATACTACCAACACTTTTCTTTCGACACACGGGTAGACCCAAAGGAATTTTGAATTGCACCATCAAAGCGGTGTCATCTTCCATGTCTGAATTCCTATATGTGGTATGGCGGGCAAGTACAGAAAGCTTATTGTTATTAGTAAAAGTATGGTTTACTCTCAACTCCATATTATCTCTCCCCCCCAGTGCTGAGCCTTGACGATCGTTGGTTTGCAAAGCGAAGTTAATAAAAGTTCTGTTTGCTATTTTATAGCCGGCGTTTAGCCCAATAGTTGTGATGCGTCTGTTTTCACCCGTGAAATCACTGTTTTTATCATAGTAGAGATAGGCGCTGTAAGACTGCTTTTCGTCCGGCTTAAAATAAACGGAGGCACTATATCTTCCGGAATCAGAGGTTATGCTGTCCAGCTTATTTCTTGTTTTGCCAAATTCGGCAGAGGTCTGAATGGTTAATTTGTCAAAACCCCGCCCTATACCAAACCTGACAGTATCCTCCCGGTAGTCGAACTTGGGGCTGTTGAGTCGGTCTCGGCGGTCTCGGATAAGCCAATCAAGAGAAAAGGTCGTATCGGTTTCCAATTTGTAGTCTAAACCCAACTGATAGTATTTCTCTAAAGGGGCCGAGTAAAATGCGGGGTCCTCATCGAGATTATTCTTTTCCCGTCTGAAGCTGGCATTTAGTCTTAGATGCTTATCAACGGGAAGTCCAACGCCCCCTGATATATAATCAAGGTCACTGTAATAACCTGGGTAATCAGGGCCGGCGTGAGTCAATTTTAAGTAGTAATTGAGCCAGTCGCTGCGTCCGTAAAGCCTGGTCAGATACGCATTATCTTTCGTGGCCCCACCTGGTCCTAACGCATATTCAAGGTCAACTTTCGTATTCCTGAAAGGTTTCAGCTCTGCATCAAAGCTCGTGATATTACTAAGTTTACCATCTCTGAGTTTTCTAAGGTAGTTCACGCCCACTTTGTTTTTGTCACTTAGCAGAAAATCCATGTAAACAGCGGTTTCTTCCGTCCCGGGCTCCAACCAGCGTGTTTTTGTGTGGTATGCCCCCAGGCTAAATCTATCATTAATGTGAAGTTTACCCTCGATACCCCTGCCATAAAAGTAATTCTCGGTCAGCCAGGAGAGAGAATAAGTACGGTCGCCGAAGTGAAGCTCATAGTCTTTTGTCCAATAGCTGAGGGTATACTCATCGCGTTCACCAAAGATGGATTTATCCTGAACGTCCGGGCCGCTAAAGCGAAACTTGATATGTTTTTTGCCTTCTTCATCCAGGGTTCCTTCGCCTCGGACTTCCGTTTGAAAGCCGGATGTGTGCTCACCGTTCTTTTGAGATACGTATCTTAAAGTTACCTCTGCTGGAATTTTGTGAAAATGCTCTTCTACCCCACTGATCCGGGGGATAATGTCTACGAAGCTCGTTGCTTGACTTTGTACCTTTGCCTTGTCCTCTTGAATTACTTCGGCCGTGAACTGAAGGCGGTGTTTTAATTTCTTTGTTGCCTTCGGATCGGTTTTTACGCTTACAGCAACTGTTTTTGATTGGCCGGGGCCGAGCGTGAACTTATTAGCATCTACAGTCCACGGGATGTTATCACCGCTTTTGACCTTTGTGTTGATAGCACATTCTGTGTTGCCTTTGTTTGTAACCACAAAAGAGCTTTGGTATTCTTCACCGGCTATTACATACCTGGGTGATTCCAATAATTTTGTATGCAATTTGTTTGCCGGCAACACTGTTACGTACACAGCATAAGAGTCGCGGATAGAGGGGTGTATTCTGTCTTTAATTACATATGTGAGCTCGTACTTGCCTGCCAAGGCTGTTTGAGGTACCAGGAAGCTCACCAGTTTTGCATCAGTTTCATTTGGATTTAATTCAAAAGGAAAGACTTTTGTGATAAGCACCCATCCTTCGGCAAGTTTGACTTCAGGAATGAATTCTCGTCTTTTGTCGGTCGGATTGATTACTCGAAAGACAGTAGTTATTATTCTTCTTGGCTCGGTCTCAAGCAATTCTTTCGCATCTGATGGCCCCAATATGAGTCTTAAATTAGCATTAGATCGGCGTTCCAGGCTTAGACTATTGCTATCTTCGACCTTTTTTTTTAACAGGATTAGAGCGGCTTTATCCTCAATCTTGCTGCTTGAATGTATAATAATATCCCCTGCTGAAATCGTGCCGCCCGACTCCTCAGCAGCACTATCCCACCGGGGGACAATTTCTATCGAATGTACAGCACTGCTTTGTGTTTCTGGTTTACCGTCTTGACTAACTTGAGCAGTTACCCGCAGGCGGTGTTCTATTTTCTTTGCTATGTTTGCATCGGGCTTTACGGTCACAGTGATTATTCTTGATTGGCCGGGGCCAAGCTTAAACCTCACGCTGTCAACGCTAAAGGGGATGTTTTCGCTGCTTTCAACACTTATGTTAATAGTGTTTTCGGTTTTAGTTTTGTTAATAACTGAAAAACAGACTCTATAATCCTCGCCGGCAACTGCGAACAAGGGGCTTTCCTGCGGTTCTTTTTCTTTGCTGCCTGGTGAAACAATTACATCAACAGTATAAAAGTCACGAATACTGGGGTATTTTCTTGCTTTGACCAGATACTTAACTTTATAACTACCAGCCGAAGTTGCTTCAGGAACAAAAAAACTTACCAGCTTTGTAATGTCTTCATTGGGACCCAATTCGAAATGAAAAACTTCGGTAATAAGTCTCCACCCCTCCGGCAGTTCGACCTCATCGATAAATAAACGTCTTTCGCTGGTCGAATTTGTTACGCGAAAAGTGGTGGTTACTATTTTTCTTGGCGTGATCTCGAATACTTCTCTTCCAGCCGGTCTTACATCCAAACCCATATCGCCTGATGCAGCAGAGGCAGCAATTAAAAGACAAAACGCAACAGCTAAGAGCTTTTTTCTCATTTTTCAAATTTCAAAGTACGTTCAGCCCCGAAAACATAATCTCCGCCGCAGTCGGCTACTACCAAGGCCTTATAGATGCCTTTCGGAACATCACTTAAATCAACTTTGTATCGAACAGAAGTGCCGGGGTAGATGCGTTTTCTACCATTCTCGAACCTGCCGATATATCTGCCGGTGTCATCATAAAGTTCGGCCCAAAGATATGGCCTCAACCACCTTTGGCCCGTATTCTCAATATCTACCTGCAAAAGGCGACTTTTGGTTTCTCTTAGAAGTTTTGTCTCTATAAATTTAAGCTTTCTCTCGCCGCTATCGCCTATATGTGTAATCATTTGGATACCATAACGGACGATTTGTGTTATACCTATCTGGGATTCGACCTCTTCGGCTTGTGTGCTCTCCGGCGAGCTTTTTGGTATTTCCTCAACCATAAGCATACTCCAGTACGTACCGACAAGGTTTGGGTCGGCGGGCACTGTCATGGTGTAATTGACCGTTACTGTGCTTTCAGATGGGATTATCATCCAGTTCGGGCTGAAGCTGAGCCAGTCGGCGTTGGAGCGTTCCGATTTGCCGGGCGTGTTGTAATCACTGGTGCCATCGAAATAAAATAGATAATCAGTTTGATAAATCTTGATTTCGTGCGGCTCGATATCGCTGTTTTTGATAAGAATGGAGCCTTTGTAGATTTCGCCAGGCGCAGCTTTCTTCTCGTGGCTTAAACCGCCTATGACAGATACCTTCGCCTGGGCTACAGAGGACATCAAACAGGTTAAAACCAACACCGCAGCAAAAATTCTTATTCTTGATTCCATCTTTATTCTCCTTAACTAAAGGTCAACAACGGTGTAATAAACCGTCGTTGTATAAGTATCAACCGGAATTTGCACCGAAACCCCAGTGAGTTCCAATTGCCCGGTTATGTTGCTTCGATCTAGGGTGCCATTAAAAAAGCTTTGATCGGTATCGGTTATCTCCTGGTAAGAGGTCCCGCCTGAAATTGAACCAGAACCACTGCCATCAGAGGTCCTTCTGACATACAGTTGAAAATTCGCATGCCAATTTGTATCACTTTTTTTAACATCCACTCGCCAATTTGTTGGGGCTATTATATCGATCGCTACTGTGTTAGAGGCACTTTCGTAAGTGTCAATGAGGTCACTTCCGGCACCGGCCTGCAAATCCAAGCTATCTATCATCTCCGTCCAACTGCCGGTTACTGTAAGGTCTCCACCCAAGCATATTACACCCGAGCATATAAGTAGCAACAACAGAAGCGTCAAGATATGTTGGACTGTATTTTTCATTTTTGCTTTTTCTCCTTAAAAAGCAAGAAAACCACAATGGCTGGCTTTCCAAACTTTTCACTATACCCATTTATTACCCAGCTGTAATGGTATAGGTAACAGTATGGACATCGCTTCCCGTTCCTTGGGCTGCCGTCGCACTTACCGTGTACTGGATGTCGCAGCCGCCAGTGGTCGTTGATATTGTAGTAACAAAATCTGCAGCCGTGGTGCTGAGAGTTACCTCCGAAGCCGCGGTACCACCGGTGACGTTTTGCGCTACAGCTTTGAGCGAAAAAGTTGGTGCAGCCTGATCAGTTTCCACTGTGATCTTTTTGGTCGCTTCATTTGTGGTCCAATCCAGGTCCGCGGTGGTATTATCCACCGCATCGCTCGGCTCTGAACCGGCAGTAGCGGCATTAATTGTGAGGGTAACATTACCGCCCGTGATGGCGAGCTCGTTAATCGCGCTTACAGTTACAGTGACCGTATGACTGTCGTTGTCCGCCGCAGATGTGTATCCAGCTATACCTAAGACTAACAACACTACAAGTAAAAATACTTTAGCTATTGCTTTCATTATATTTAGCTTTCCGTATATAAGTTGCTCCCATTTCCTAAGTTACATCGGTATCCCGATCCCGTTTTTGAATTATGCTTTTCTGATTGTTGCTATCGACCTTGCCGAATGGCTACTTTATATGCATATTTGTTTCTACAGATACGTCCCGTGAATGCTCTGTTTTGGCATTCTTATGGGACCAGCCAATTTTGTAAGTCCTATATGAAACACAGAAAGATACTGGTTTTGAGCAGGGATTTCCCCGGAAACCGGCAAGGATTTTGATGGATTTGCCTGTTCCATCTGACGGTAGTCATACACGGAATAGTAGAGGTTTGCCGATTGCAGGACCAGGAATTCCTGGCCCCATATTTTGATGTGTCTTTTTATAATAGCTTTAGCATAGTAGGCATTAGTTCCAAAACTAAAATGCCTTTTTAGCAGGAACCTTGTTATTCTGTAATGGTGTAGGTAATGATATGCTCATCACGTACAGCTTTTCCTCTAATCTTAGGCGATGCCTTGTACTCTATGGAGCAACCGCCAATCTCGCGCCCAATACCGGTTATAAGATTTGAGGGTATGTTTTTAATCATAACCCAGCCTTTTGATGTGCCTTTGCTGTCTAAGTCTACGGCTTGAACTCTAAGAATGTAATCCTGCTCGTTCGTTGCCAGGTTAGACTGAACGGTAACTCTCATACCTTCCAGGTTCGTGGACCACTTAAGCTCGTAGCTTTCGGTGGCTATGCCTGCGCTGTCAATAACCAACCCAGTAGTGTTTTCCCCTCTACTCCCCCTCAGTGAGATAACCGCAAAAGGCTTTGCTCTTACTGCTACAATGTGAGTAGCGGTGACGTTGGAGGCCAAGGCATCGTTTGGGAAACCAAAAAGAAAAACCATCAAAACCGAAACATATAAGCCCCGCCTGTTCATTATTTTCCACCACCTTCCTTCAATAAAACCGATTAACAACTATATCATTATATCATTTATCTCGCTGCAAAGCAAGCAAAATATAAGTTGGCTACGCAGGTCGGCACCCAGCGTCACGCCAAGCCGAACTACAAGGGACGGGACAAGGAAGATGTGATTCCGCCGTTGGGGCACTTCCGGGAGGAATAGATCCGGGCCTGCAAGGGCGACTTGAAGACGCATTGTGATTTCGACTATGGCGGAACGGCGATAGAGACGATGCTCCTGGGTCTTGTGGCCTATCGCGTAGGCAAGAAAATCAACTACGATGGCAGTCACCAACAGCGATAAGGCCAATGGGCTGCTGAGCAAAGAGTACCGCCCCGGCTGGACCCTCAACGGCTAAGGCAAAGACCCAAATGAGTCTAAATTACGACACGCTGCACCGGATCCTCCTGTGCCGATCAAGCTCTGCTCTCGTAGCGCCTGTCGTTGATATCAGGTACCTTCTATCAGATGGACAAGCCAGTCATCGCCTCCCACGGGCGGCGTAAGATTCCTGCCGTCGCCGGTTGTCCCGACGTCATATCTGCGGGATGGGTTGCGGGCGTCTATCCATATCACCCTGTAGGACCCTGCGGATACTGACACATTGACTGTGCCCTCAGATGGCAGATAGACCAAATATCGCCGGCCGGGCCGAGCTAAGCAGAAGCCGTTATCAACAAGGTCCTGCCTTGGGCTCATCTCGTGGAAAGGCAGAGTCCCGAAAAAATCCCACACTAATTTAATCGCATCGTGGAAGTTTTGATTTCTCTGGCCCGGATCAAGGCTGCCCGAAAAGCCCGAGGAACTATTACCGTTATTCTCGGCGAAGTTAAGGCTGGCCCCGGACATCATGAGCACGTAAGCGTTTTTGCGCAGGTCACCGAGGGAGTATTTCGGGTGGTTCTTGTTATTCGCCCAGAGAGTTTCCTGTGCATACAGAGGCTTGGAGCGATGCAGGTTCTTCAACAGGCCGCGACTGAGCCTGGAACGGTCTGTGGTCTTGGGTCCCTGCAGAGTTATGTAGCTGGTGTAGGCTTTCTGAGCGAACTGGTCGTCGCCTGTTCTGTTGTGGACAGAAAGCAGATGGCCGAAAAGGTCCAGCCGCTTTATTTCCTCGCCGAGACGGTCGAGGTCACCCCGCAGAAAACCCCGGCCGCCAAGGCGTGGCTCGGGCCCGGCCAGATTGAACACCACATTCCAGTAAGACCCGATTCGGGCCAGTGTGTACCGGATGTATAGGCTCTGCTCACTCGGCTTTGTCGGGTAGTTCGAGTTTCTGCCGAAGAAACCAGCAAAGGGAAAAACGATAATCTTGCGCCGCGCCAGCTCATCGAGTATGGCCTCCATCGTGCGATACTCACCGGGATTAGGCCTTTGGTTTTCGGCATTCCAGAGATTGGGAGTCAGCCAGCCGGCTCCCCGACCTTCGGTCCTGCGATTTAGGTAGTGGCTTGCAACAGAGAGCATATTATAGCCCTGCTGCTGTGCCCAATCGAGAAATACTTCGCGCTCCGATGCGGTGAAATTCTCGGCAAAAAACTTATCACCAACGTGAAAGCTCCTTAACAGCACCGGCCCGTTGTCCTTGAATCCGAACCAGATAGGATTACTCTCAAAGCTCGATATCATACCGCGAACACCCGACTTGACGCAATGGAACTCCCCGCTTGTACCCGCTTCTCCGTCGGAGAATATTGCTTCGTATCGCCAAAGTCCCGGCACATCCGGCATGAACCGGATTCTCCATATGTCCCCGCCGTCATAGAAGCCCCGGAATTTCACTTTGCTCCCGTCAGGGCGTGTGTAGACTGCATTGAGAACGACATCCGCAAAGGGATCCGGATACTCCTTCTTGTTTCTCACCACTGTTTCGAAACGTTCCCATCGGCCCACCTCCATCACTGTGGTTTTGCTTTTGCCTGCGACCGTGGCCGAAACCGAGGGTACATAGGGCCCGTATCTTTTCCGCAGGAATTCGAGCCACCACCTTATGCCCGGCTGATCTTTTGAGCCATCACCTCCGGGTCTGTTGTTGGGACCGTATGGGGGGACGCACTGCAGCCACGTTGATGCGCACATATAGCCTCGTCCGTTATCGAGGTGCTCGATGGTTTTGGCTATCTGGTTTTGCTTCATCTGCTCGCTGTAGATTCCAATATTGATATAATTATAGTAGCCCTTGACCTTGCTGTACGAGCCCCAGTATCCGCCCGGTGCATTGCTCGGTGTACTCTCGCTATCAATGTAAGGTTTGCCCGCTGCCTTTTTGCTAAAGTGGATACCGAGGTCGGCCTCAGCAGGGGGTGCGCCCTTGAAGTTCGTGGCTATGATGCACCGCCGGTCAGCTCTTTTGCCTGCTATAACCATCTGCCGACTGTCAAATCCCCTGGCCCTGTGCGCCATACCCTCGTTGTCGATATCCACCAGGACATTTCGATAATTGTTGTCTTTAAGCCATCGCACGGTATTGGCGATTGCGGCGTTGGCCTGTTCCTGGCCCCACCCTTCCCACTTTGAGCGCGAGCCGCCCCAGTACAAACAGCCCACAAGGACAACCATACCGCGCTTGTCCGCCGCCTCGATGATTCTGTCCATTCGGTCGCTGTAGATGGGATTAAGGCTGCCGTCTTTATTGTATCCTTTGACGTCACCGAATCTGGAACCCATCAAGTATACGCTGACCGTATTGACTCCGTACGATGCGAACGTGTCCAGGTTTGCGATGAGCTCTTCGGCAGCCGAATCGGATATCAGGGCATTCGAACATCGCAGTCCTTTAACCAAAAACTCCCGGCCGTTAAGATATGTCTTTTCTCCGCGAACACTGAAAACATAGCGGCCTGCATGCACCGGCTCAAACAGACCAACCGTCAACAACACCGCAAACACCACAAGCCTTGAACCTATTGCTCTGCCGGGACCGATTACCTTCATCCTCTGACACTTCCAATTTGACTTCATAAATGGCGCTCCTGCATGCTTCGATCTCTGATTCTGCACGATGACCTATTGTAACGGAAACAGTCCTGATAATCAATCTGCACGGGACCGTACAATCAAGCTACAATTAAACGGCTTCTTCTCTGCTGATTGCATAAAGACGACCATTTCATAAATGATGCTATACCATCGTCTTCATTGTCATTGAGTTTGAGAATCGTATCTAAGTTATCACTTCGATGTCTGGTTCCCCGTTGTGTACCGTGTTTATTTCAATGGTACCCATCAACGCTGTGTTCGGCGTCTGAACTGAAATGCGTATAGGTCTGCATCGCGCATGACAAAACGCAGCCGAATTGCTTTGCCGGCTAACTTGGAAACCGTGCTTTCACCATTCCATCTTACGACGCGATTGATTTCATTCGCCGTATAGATTTGATCGCAGTCTTCAAGCGTGTAGCCGGGTATTGGCTTCTTGTTCTCGTCCAGGATCTCAACCTGTACCTGGCCGACTGCGGATGTGTTAATGTTCAGTACCAGTTCATCACCCTTAAAACTCAAAACAGGTGACAGGAACTTACCACCGGTATAATCGGCCTTAATCGAGACAAATCCATCTCGGCGAATAACCAAACGGCTAATGCCATGTACTTCAGTCTCCGGTGCTCCACCAGCCCGACGCAGTATACGCTTGTTTCGTTCTCTGTGTTGGTCTTCCCTGTCCCAGCCGTGTAGCGTGTTACTGCCATAGTAGTACATAAACATCTCGTTTTCATTGACACCCGGTAAAACTCCGTAGGCCATATAGATGCTCCTGGAATCCCACTCATGCTTCATGCCCAGCTCTACAAAGGATCGTCTGTCGTATCTTTTCCAGGAGATGCCGTCACGGCTCGCAGCGAACCGGGCATCTAATGAGCCGGCGTTAACCGGTTGGCCCTTGCGGAAGTCTTTCAGAAACATCATGTAATGAAAATACTCGGATGGAAACATGTAGTACGCGTCCTGCGCCCACGGATACTTGAAGGTTCCATTTGTATAAAAATCAGCTACCTGGATTTTTGTCTTATTGACCGGGTCATCAGCATCAAATCCCAGCACAACAGAGCAATCCTCGACATCAGCGAATCGGGACAGGTTTTTGGATTCGGCCCGTGCAACACTCCGGCCCGGCGAGCCGAGAGGACGGAGATTGCGCCGGACATAGGCAACATACCTGTTAATACGTTCATCCCAGAATATTACGTTCTGTGAATCGAGGTGATGCCTTTCGCCGCGGAACTTCAAAACATTGTGGTGTGTCAGCTTCCAGTGTATGCCGTCGCCGGAAGAGAATATGTGTAGGTATTTGCCAAGCTCCTGCGGATTTGAGACAAGGCGAAATCTCTGGTCCGATGGTGCATGAGGGTCTAAAAAAACCATGCAGCCGTGTGTAGCTCCCTTGATACCTCCAAACCCGTGTCCCAGTACGATGTTGTTCTTGCGGGTGCCGTAAATTTCCACAAGTCCCAGGTCCGGTTTTTCCCAATTGATGCCGTCGGATGACCTCGCATAGGCAATGCTCCTTACCGGCACAGCGTTGCTGTCGGCTCCGCCGTATGCAGTGTACCACATGTGATATGTTTTGTTTTCGTACAGTACCGAGTGGTACTGGCCAAACCTTTCTTCCCATGGGCGTTCACACGCAATTACTATTTGCCCGGTCTTACGGGGTTTGTGGACGACCATTTCCACACCACGCGGCTCCTGGACAAGGCGTCCGTCGATGAAAACCTGTCTTTGGTCGCCAATTTCCAGGGGGATTTCCGCATGGACTGCTGTTGGCAAACTCAAAACAATGATCGATAAAAACCTAAAGATAATTTTTCCACTCATTTTTTTTCTCCATCATTTTATGAATGGTGACATCAACACTTTTTCACTATCTAATGTAATATTATATCTATTAACGAATCACTTGCCATCCGCGCTATTCAAGACCTTTTTCAAGCAGGCCTCAAGGTATAAGCGGGAGCGATTGATCTCAGCAGTAACCTGTGTCGCAGTTTTTCGGATTGGGATTCCCCGTGGGACCGGATGCATAAAGACCTCAGTCCAGCGGCGGTAATTAATTTTCTTCAATGCGGATACAATCGGCACAAAATCCAGTTTGCCGCGTCCCGGCAGCTGCAGCAATTCCTGCTCCTTGGGAAGTTTCTTGTGGCAGCCCATTCCATACTGCCACGCATAGAAGTGTACGAGGCTCTTGTCAAGGTCTGCGATTAACTGCGCAATCAGCGAGGGCTCTTGCGGCAGATGATATGGAGCCAGCGCAATACCTATATTCCTGGAAGTTGTGAGCTCGGCGAACCATCTAATAGAGTCGGGCGACTGAATCAAGCTATTGCCGTGGTTTTCTATGCCAATGGTGGTACCGGTCTGCTCGGCGGCGTCAACCTGAGGTTTGGCTTTCTCGATGAACTTCCTGACCGCCGCCTTCAAAGCATCACCTTTGAGATTTCCCGGCCCCCGGCTGCCGCAGACAACCATGGAACCGCCGAGCTTTTTGGCAACCCGTATCTCGTCCTTCAAGTTAAAAGGCCCAAGGTCATAGTGCGTCAGGATGCCGAGTTTGACGCGGTGTCGCTTGAGCATCGCCGCGAACTGCTGATTGCCAATTTCTTCAACCTGTTCACGCTGGTTGGCATGACCCTCGGGCCAAATATCAATATAGTCAGCACCGGCCTTACGAACCTCTGGTAGAATTTCCGATAGCTTCATCCGGCCGTACATACTTGATGCAACGATGTATCTCAGCTTGAAACTACGTTCGTTACCCGGCCTCGGCACTGATCCAAGACTCGCAGCCACGGGAGCAAAAGCCAACGCTTTACAAAAATCACGACGAGTAAATTTTCGCATATCCATATCAACCTAAACGTCTCTAATACTTCTGAACATAGGCTTGCATAATGCGTCGTGCCTTGTCCTGTGGCCGTGACTTGCGATTCAAAGATGAAGGACATTTGATAACAGTAGGACAGTCGTTTGCGCACAAAATTACCTTTCTTCCTAAGTCACGGGCTTTAAGGAAGTTAGAAAATGTACACATTTTTAACGGAGAGGGCGGGATTCGAACCCGCGGTACCCGCAAAGGGCACACCGGTTTTCGAAACCGGCTCGATCAGCCACTCCGACACCTCTCCATAACAGTGGCAATAGCTTATACACCTGATTTTGTGAAATTGCAAGAATATTAGGCCCGAGGCGAGTGTTAAGGTCTGACGGTAGGGACAAGCAGGCGGCAGATTTTTTCGATATACAAATGTTTGGGGAAATTTGTTGAAACAATAAAAGAATTCATTTAAAGTACGAGTTATTGCTTAAAAAGTTTTAAGATTATTTGGGAATTAGATATGTATATCATACCTGCGATTGACCTTCGAGATGGTAAATGCGTGCGACTTATTCAGGGTGATTATAACCGCCAGATAAATTACGAGAACGATCCGGCCAAGCAGGCACGGGAATTTATCCAGGCCGGGGCCCAATGGCTCCATATCGTGGATTTGGACGGCGCCAAAGTCGGCAGGGCGGTTAATACCGATACAATATCAGCAATATCGGCTCTCGGACAACTCAAAATCGAGGTCGGTGGAGGAATCAGGGATGAAGCCTCCATAAAACAATTGCTCGATATAGGGGTAGAAAGGGTGATAGTCGGTACGAAAGCCGTGAGTGATTTCGAGTGGTTCAGCGAGATGGCCGAGAAGTTCAGCGGTAAAATTGTACTTGGCCTTGATGCCAGAGGCTCAAAGGTCTCCACCCACGGCTGGATGCAGGACAGCAACCAAAATCTGCTGGAGTTCGCAAGCGAAGCGGCTAAACTGCCCTTGGCGGCGATAATATATACCGACATTACAAAAGATGGTATGATGTCGGGCCCAAACTTCGAAAGAACGAAGGCGCTTGTCCAGGCGGTAGAGGTGCCAGTTGTCGCTTCGGGCGGGATAAATGAGATTGCTGATATTAAAAAGCTGGCCGAGATGGAGGTTGAAGCAGCAATAATCGGCCGAAGCTTATACGAAGGTACACTCAATCTTTCCGACGCAATAGAAGCTACAAAGTAACAATCTCATATGGGATATGAGCAGTTTTGGAAATTGGAAATTCGCAAATCGAAATTAGAAAATGGGTTTCCAGCCAAAATCTTGGTAATTCGTTTCAAACCTACGTTTTTTTCATTTGACAAATCTCATAAATTGTGGTAGGAACGTTTTTTAGTTGTAGGGTGTGCAAAATTCGTTTTTGCACACGCGGTAAATCTTTCATTCACGCGAAAGCTCCAAATCCATAAAAAATGTCATTGCGAGGCCTGTCTTTTAGGCCGAAGCAATCTCATCATTTTTGCATTTTTATTTTTAATTTCCCTTCCTGTTCCCCTGATACCCACTTCCTGTTTGCCTGATTACCTGATAAACTTTTTTTTCTTTGCATTTTTTTTGTTTGACAAGTCCCCGAAGTTATGTTAAGTTAATTTTTTAGCATCTATGAGGAATTTTCTGCTGTTATTAGCGATTGTGGGCCGTAGTTGTGAGAGTTTGGCTCAGGTAGGGTAGAATGGGGGGAAGGAGGTAAAAAAGGATGTATCGGGCGAGGATTTCAAACCTGTTGGGGAAAATCACTATATTGGTTGTTATCTGCTGTTGTTGCCTGCCTGCCCAAGCCAAGTACGGCGGCGGTACGGGAGAGACGAATGACCCGTATCAAATATGGGATGCCAACCAGATGAATGCTATAGGCGCCGATTCCAATGACTGGGACAAGCACTTCAAACTGATGGCCGATGTGGATTTGAACAGCTACACGGGAACAAGTTTTAATATCATTGGAATCGATTACTACAATCCCTTCACAGGTACATTTGACGGCAATGGGCATAGGATATCCAACTTCACCTATAGCTCTACCGTGCTGCGTTACATCGGTATTTTCGGATACATTTATGGCTCAAACGCGGAGATCAAAGATTTGGGCCTAATTGATCCCAACGTCGACATTGGAACCGCCAGTTATACCTACATCGGTGCATTAGCTGGCCTGCTCTACAACGGCAGGGTCACTGGGTGCTACGTCGAGGGTGGCAGCATCTCGGGACACTTTAGGGTAGGCGGCCTACTGGGCGTGAAAGGCGGAACCGTCGAAAACTGTCATTCCAGCGCAAACGTTTCGGGAGATTGGCGGGTTGGCGGACTCATGGGAACGAACTATGGAGGCACTACAGACTGCACTTCATCAGGGACCGTTTCTGGAACCGAAGAGGTCGGGGGCCTGGTAGGATGGAATGACAACGGAACAATAAGCCGCTGTGTTTCAATGGGTAACGTTTCGGGCCACTCAAATGTGGGCGGTCTGGTTGGACACAATGATGCTACTATTTCCAATTGTTCCTCAATTACAAACGTTGAGGGACATAGTCATGTTGGCGGCCTGGTGGGAGACAATGATGAAGGAACAATCACCAAATGCTATGCAACTGGTGGCGTTTCGGGAGATGGTGGGATCGGCGGCCTTGTTGGATATAATCGTGGCGAAATTACCAACTGCTCTGCGATAGGAATAGTGAACGGAGGCGGTCAAGTTGGCGGACTGGTGGGAGGCAATTCTGGCGCAATCGTCAACTGCTATTCGACCGGCAGCGTTTCGGGAGTTCCTAATGTCGGTGGACTTGCAGGAAACAATCGTGGCACAATCACCAACTGCTATTCGACCAGTGTCCTTTTGGGAAATGAGAATGTAGGTGGACTGGTGGGGAAAAGCTATTATGGTACAATCACCAACTGCTATTCAGCCGGTTGCGTATCAGGAAATGAGAATGTCGGAGGACTGGTGGGCAGTAATCAAATAGGAGAAGTTATCGCTTCTTTCTGGGATATTGAAACAAGTGGTCAATTGAGCAGTGCCGGCGGCACGGCAAAAACAACGGCCGAGATGCAAACCAAGAACACCTTTGTTGCCTGGGTGTGTGACCCTGCCTGGACGATCGAAGAAGGTGTTGATTATCCAAGACTTTGGTGGGAGAATAAGCCCGGAGAAATTATAAGCATACCCTATGGCGGAGGTAGTGGAGAACCAAATGACCCGTACCTGATTTATACGGTCGAGCATCTTAATACTATCAGCTTGATTGAGTGTCATTTGGACAAACACTTTAAACTGATGGCCGATATAGACCTTTCCGCCTATACCGGAACAAGTTTCAATATCATTGGATACTATAAAAGTTGGAATGATACAAAACCTTTCACCGGTATCTTTGACGGTAACGGTCATACAATTTCGAACTTTACCTACACTTCCACAGATATATACTACATTGGCCTTTTCGGACATGTCGCCGATCCCAATGCAGAGATTAATGATTTGCGATTGATTTGCCCTAATGTTGACGCAGGAAACGGAAGGTATGTTGGTTCTTTGGTTGGAAGAAATTCTGGAAGAATTACCAACTGTTATGTTGATGTCGGTAGCGTTTCGGGAGATGACGATGTAGGCGGTCTGGTGGGATATAATAGTGGCACAATCACCAACTGTTATGTTGAGGGTAACAAAATTGAGGGGGATTTTCGTGTCGGCGTGATGGTGGGAAGTAGTGGAGGTACAATCGCGAGATGTTATTCGACTGGCAGCGCTTCGGGACAATATGCTACCGGTGGACTGGTGGGATATAATGCGAGCACAATCACTAAATGCTATTCGACTTGCAGCGTTTCGGGAGACTCTCGTGTAGGTGGCTTGGTGGGATATCATTATCGTGGCACAGTCAACAAATGCTATTCAACCGGCACTGTTTTGGGCTATCGATACGTCGGCGGACTGGTGGGGCAAGATTATGAAGGTACAATCGCCAACTGCTATTCGCAAGCCCACGTTTCAGGAACGAGGGATGTCGGCGGACTGGTGGGAAAGAATACTTGGTGTGACTACCAGGGGAACTGCTACGAAGGAGAGGTTTGGGCTTCTTTCTGGGACATTGAAACGAGCAGGCAGGCAATGAGTGATGGTGGAACGGGCCTACAAACAACCGAGATGCAAACCCAGAGTACCTTTACCGATGCCGGTTGGGATTTTGTCGGTGAAACATTCAATGGAATAGAAGACATCTGGTTCATTCCCCAACAAGACTATCCCCATCTGTGGTGGGAAGGGATGCAAGTTCCTATGAAACTAACCCCCCGCAAACTGAACTGCCGAAGTGAAGGCAACTGGGTAAAAGCCCATCTTACCTTGCCTCAAGGTGTTTCTGTTGCAGATGTAGATACTGACAGACTGGCCGTATTGCATTCTTTTGGTTTTGAATCCGCCCCTCTGTATGTCTTTGTCAATAAGGATAAACTGGTGGAAATCGAGGCGGCCTTTGAGCGTGAGGCGGTCTGCTCTCTGGCAGGAGCTTGGCCCCAGGAGTTGACTGTTGCAGGTTTCTTAGCTGATGGGAGTATTTTTCTTGGGACTTCTACGGTCAGAATAATCCATCCCGGCATGAAGGTGATAGAAGAATTGGCGAGCTGCTGGCTACAGGGAGATTGTGTACATCCCACCTGGTGTGACCGAATCGATATGAACAGAGACTCTTTAGTGAATTTGCTGGATTATGCCTTACTTATGAATATTGAAGTAGAGTTTGTTACCGATGAATGAAAACTA
>SDBU01000844.1_pt1 | contig 44520 bp, 35 predicted proteins | sample 2277071 | NCBI WGS metagenome assembly SDBU01 (sample SAMN10397929, study PRJNA504765) | marine sediment metagenome | isolation source: marine sediment core GS08_GC12, 126 cmbsf | place: Arctic Ocean: Gakkel Ridge, Loki's castle | collected 2008
ACAAAGAACTGGCGTTCCGCCCAGATCTCCAAGCGCCTGAGCTCAGCCCAAAGACGGTCTTCCAGTGGGCTTCCGTCATATAGATCATTGATCTCAACCGCGTGGACAAACTTATTCCAGGTAGTTGGGATAAACACGATGCGCCGTAGCCGCCGGCTGAAGATGGGCCAGGGCAGGCTCTGCAACGGTCCCAGAATCAGTTGATAGTACAGCCTGTTTGCTCTGTCATCGTGCGGCTCGTCGGGAAAGAGCTGCCAGCGAAAGACCCGGCGAATCTCAAGAACGGGGCAGTAATAGTTGACAGCGTGTGCTTCGCTGCCGAACACCTTCCTCTGATAAAAGGCCAGCCACTCGGGGGGCCAGCGTGCCTTGAGCCAGTTCTCCACGCTGTGCACAGGGATCCGGTACCAGTGCTGGTCGCGCGCAACCACAAAGTCCAGTGGGTTGTTCATGATGGCAATCAGCACTTCACCCCGAGATCTCACCTCACGCTCCGCCGGCTTCTCTTGAACGTCGCCAGCCATGATCCCCTCGGTCAAGGCCGTGGCACAGGTCACGGGTGTTTCTCCCTCGACGCAGACTTCGTTCTGCGGGAGCACCTCCGCCCCTGGACTGGAACCTCTCTACAATTCCGCAGTCAGCCTGTCGATCTCGGCCTCGATAGTCTCTATGCGCTGCTCGGTGTGGACAATCTCCTCAGTCATATCTCTCAGCCGTTGCTCGCGTTCCCTGTGAGGTCGATTGCGCCTTGGTTTGCGCTCATCCCCCTCAAAGACCAGGTAGAGCAGTAGCACAAGAGCGACGGCGACCAGAACAACCACCAGCCCGAGCCTCGTTCCCAACCGCATGAGCATTCTGAACGCCGGCACCGCCACCACGGCAATGACCACGATCAGCAGCACCTTGAGGGCCGTAGCCGACCTGGCAGAGCGCGGCGGGTGCTCGCCTTGCACGATCAGCGCATCGCGCTCTCGTCGCAGATCCGCCAGGTTCCTTTCCAGCCGACGGACGGCGGTTTCTCTGGCAATCAAGGCCGTATCCACCTTTATGTCATCCAGAACCGCCAGCGGATGGCCAGACGCACCCTTGGTTATGCTCAGCCTGGCCCTGCAGTAGCCACAGGTGAGCACTCTGTCCGTCGCCCCCACCTCGAGGGGGCTGCCACAGTTGGGACACTGAATCGACTCGACGGTCATGCCCGCAATCTCCGAGTCCGCTCCGCAAGGCTTTGGACCTGCGACCCGATGTGCTCTTGTGCAGAAGCATAGAGTGTGGTATAATAGAACAAACGTTCTGTGCCCTGTGGCCGCCGGATTCCTCCTGGCCAGCCGACAAGTTCGGCTCATCCCCAAGCCGCTGGCGGGCCCGTGACAGGGCTGCGGCCCCGCGTATCCCAGTCGTGGGCCACCAGCCACATCATAGCACAAAGGGGCCACATTGCGCCATACTGCGACCACCTCGTGGCACGCCGAGCGATGCAGGCACAGGCGACCGCAAGGGAGGCGACATCACATAGGATGGCCAAGACACGCGACAAGACCCTCAGGCAAGGCGAGTCATTCTACATCTATGGCATCCACGACCGCGAGGGCGCGCACTTGCTGGGAGGCAAGCGGTGGGTGGTCATCTCGGAGGCGGTGGGCTGCAACCGCGATGATTGGAGCAGTCGATCGTACACCGACCTGGCCGACCAGGGTCTGGGCGTGATCGTGCGACTGAATCACGGCTATTGCCCGACCGGCACCATCCCCACTCTCCAAAGTTATCCACACTTTGCACAGCGCTGTGGAAACTTTGTGGAAAACTCCCAGGGATGCCACATATGGGTCATCGGAAATGAGCCGAATCTGGCGGTGGAGCGCCCCGGCGGACCCGAGGGTGATCCCATTCTGCCCACCATGTATGCGCAGTGCTTCCGGCTGTGCCGGCAGGAGATTCGCAGCCGGATGGGCCACCGCGACGACCAGGTGATCGCGGCCGCCATCGGCCCGTGGAACGTGGAGACGGGGCCGTGGATGGCGTACTTTTCCACTGTGCTGTGGGAGTTGAATCCCGACTCTGAGCACGGAGCGCAAGTTGACGGCATCGCCCTGCACGTCTACTCCCGTGGCCCTGACCCTGCCAGCATCGTGGATGATGCCAGGATGCATCCGCCGTTCGAAAGATGGCACAGCGGCTTCCAGGTCTATGGCGACTTTATGGAGGCTGTTCCCACCTGGGCGCGGTATCTGCCAGTCTACATCACCGAGTGCAACCAGAACCGCCCCTGGGACGACCGCAACACGGGCTGGGTGCAGGCAGCCTATGCCGAGATCGAGCGCTGGAACCGGCGCCCCGGGACGCAGCTCATTCGTTGCCTATGCCTGTACCGCTGGGATGAGCACGACAGGTGGCACATCAGGCGGAAGAGCGGGGTCATCGCCGACATGCGGGCAGCGATGGAACAGGGTTACCGTTGGGATAAAGCAGCGCCATCTCCCGAACCGGAGCCCTCCCAGGCTTTCACCGAAGAGGAAGCTGCACGCTGTCGAGACGCCCTGGCCGGCGTCCCGGCCACAGTCAAGGCATCGGTAGAGCGCGACTATCACTGGCTGAAGGAGTCGTTCGTCGCCGGCGACCCGTACGCCTTTGCCCTGGCCTATGATACACAGTCAAGCCGCTACGTGGCGCTCAAACTGGAGACCCGGCGATGGCAGGTGGTGGCAGAGCTGGAGTTGTAGACGGTTGGACTGCATCCTGGTGGCCCAGTGGCCGCCATCCGGATGGGGACGTCATAGAGATCGATATCCTCAGTCGCCGGCTCGACATGCGACCGCCACAGGACGAGCTGGCAGACAGACTTTTCCATTGCTCCCCGCCGGCTTTCTGCGGCTCCATGCCCGCCACGTCGGTCCGGCGAGCAAAGGGGCTGTGCTGAGTGATGATGCCGGGCTCCTCGTCAATTGGCACCTTGGCCCGTTTATTGTAGGATGCACATGATCACCCGTATTCCGTATGACGCAGGCACAAACCAGCGCCCTTGATGGGTGAGGAGCGCGGACTATCCATGGTACGGATCGTTTTCAAGGCTGCCGTGCGTTTCTTGGGCCGGATGCGCGGTCGCCGTTTGGCCGTCCTGGTGACGATCGGCTTTGGGTTCGTGCTCTTTGCTTTCATCGGCGTGCCATGGCTGGTCAGTACGGTTGGCCTGGAGAGCCTGCACGCCCGCTGATGGGAGGGGGGAATTGGGCGGAGTCACGCGACGCCAGTTCCTAGTGGTAGTCGGCGCCACGGCAGCCTGTGGGCTGGGGCTGGCCGTTGGCCGGAGCCGCTGGTGGGAGCGATCTCCCGAAGACGTGCCGGCTGAGCCACCGAGTGCCTGGTCAGTGGAGGCCCGCTACTATACCAGCTTTGCCACGCATGTACGCTGCGGTCTGTGCCCCAACCGCTGCCTCATCGCGGAGGGAGACCGGGGGCACTGCCGGGTGCGGGAGAATCGGGGCGGGCGCCTCTACTCCATGGTTTACGGCAATCCCTGCGCGGTCGCGGTCGATCCCATCGAGAAGAAGCCTTTTTACCACTTTTTGCCGAGCGCGACGGCTCTTTCCATCGCTACCGCCGGCTGCAACTTGCGGTGTCTCTACTGCCAGAACTGGGCCATCTCTCAGGTTCGCCCCGAGGACGTGAAGCACGCTGACCTTTCCCCGGCAGAGGTGGTTGGCCAGGCGAAAGACACCCAGGCACAGGTGATCGCCTACACCTATTCCGAGCCGATGGTATTCTACGAGTACATGCTGGCCACGGCGGGCCTGGCCCGGGAAGAGGGGATACGTAACGTGGTGGTCTCGAATGGCTACATCAACCCGGAGCCGTTGCGCGAGCTGTGTCGGGTGGTTGACGCCATCAAGATCGACCTCAAAGGCTACGACGGCGGGTTCTACCGGAGAGTTTGCTGCGGGGAGCTGGAGCCGGTGTTGCGCGCGATCCAGACCATCCACGACATGGGCGTGCACCTGGAGATCGTCAACCTGGTGGTGCCCACCCTGAACGACAGCCTGGAGCAGCTCCGTGCGCTGGCTCGCTGGGTGGCGCGCGAGGTCAGCCCCGACGTGCCCCTTCACTTCAGCCGGTTCTATCGTATGTACAAGCTCACCAACCTGCCCGCCACTCCACTCGAGACGCTGGAGCGGGCCCGGGACATCGCCCTGGAGGAGGGGGTACGCTTCGTCTATGTGGGCAATGTCCCTGGTCACGAGAGCAATCACACTGACTGTCCCGCTTGTGGGCGAAGGCTGATCACCCGCATGGGCTACGGGATCATGGAGTACAAGCTCAAGGGTAGTACCTGCTCCTTCTGCGGCGAGTCGATCCCGGGTGTGTGGTGGCCTGGTGAGCCGGAGACCCGGTTCGCGGCACTGATCGGGCGAGGAAGCGAATACCAGCTCAGCGGGTCGCAGGAGCAAGAGGATGACTCCAGGGGGGCAAGGACAAGATGAGAATCAAGGCCTGCCTCATTAGAGCTGAGTTGATCTGGGCCCTGCTCGTTCTGATCTTCGTTGCCTGCGCCCGGCCCACCCATATTCCCGCGACGACGCCCATCCTCGAGCCCACGTCTGGGGCAAGTGAACCGACCTCGGTGCCCACGGAGGTGCGGGCGACGCGCCCCCCTGCGACACTGTCCCCTGGCGAGCGGATCGTGGGTGATGTGCGTTCTCCTGTCGTGGCCGGGCAGTTCTACCCCGCCGACCCGGATGAGCTGGCCAGCCTGGTGGACCGCATGCTCGCGGAGGCCGAGCCGGTGGCCGGCGCACCCGTGGGTCTGGTCGTGCCCCATGCCGGGTATGTCTTTTCCGGTGCGGTGGCGGCGGCTGGGTTTCGACAACTCACCCAGGCGACATATGACCTGGCCGTTGTGATCGGGTCCGACCATCAGTTGCCCCTGTCCGACCCCATCTCCGTCTGGGCCGAGGGGGGGGTCGAGACGCCACTGGGCGTTGTCCCGGTGGACGCAGAGCTGGCCCAGGCCTTGATCGGCGCAGATCCTCGGATCGGTTTCGACCGGCTCTCCCACCAGGACGAACACGCCATCGAGGTCGAGGTCCCCTTCCTGCAGAGAGCCTGCCCCGGCTGCCGCATCTTGCCGATGCTGATGGCCTCCGATGACGAGGAGACCGTGCGAGCTCTGGCTGACGCGCTCCTGGAAGTGCTTCCTCCCACCGGGGTCGTGGTCATCGCCAGCTCGGATCTGTCCCACTATCCCGGCTATGACGACGCGGCGGCCCTGGACGGAGCTACCCTGGCCGCCATCGAGACCGGCGACGCGGCGCGGGTGCGACAGACGGTCGCCCGGCAGATGGAGAAGGATGTTCCCGGTTTACTCACTTGCGCCTGCAGCCTGGGGCCCATCCTGGTGGCCATGCGCGTGGCGCAGGGACTGGGCGCAGACACGGTGACCGTCTTGGGCTACGCCAACTCGGGTGACAGCCCCTTTGGCGACCGGAGCGGCGTGGTGGGCTATGGGGCGGTGATGTTCTGGCGCTACGAGCCGCGCGACATCACGGGGTGGCGTCCAGCGAAGCTGCCAGCCCCGTCTTGGAGCACTCTGGCCGAGTATCTGAAGACGGATAGCCTCCCGCTCTACAAAACGGACGACCCGGCGGGTGCTGCTTCCTCAGATAGCAAGTGAACGCGGCCGAGTGCGCGAGGAGCTCCCCCTGAACCTGTGTGGCAAAGCGGGGTTGCCGCCTCACTGCTGGATCGAAGGAGCGACGCCCTACGCCTTCGAGGCTGTGGTTCTCGGAGAGTGCCCCGGAGCGCACCTGACCGGTCAACACGATGGGCCAACTTTCAATGTACGCGGAACAGAATCTGCGGGTCCGCCTGACCCTGGGCGGTGCTTTCTTGCTCATGGGTTTCAGCTTCTCCGTCACCCAGTCGCTGCTGGTGCGAGAGATGCTGGTCTCCTTCGCCGGCAACGAACTGAGCATCGGAGTAATCCTGGCAAGCTGGCTGTTGCTGGAGGCGGTGGGGAGCGCCCTGTTGGGCCGCATGGCAGCGCGGATCGGCCGAGGGGCACGCTCGTACGCTCGTCTGCAGGTCCTCTTCGCTCTGCTCCTGTTGCCCGTGCTCTGCCTCACTTTCGGCGTACGACACTTGATGGGCGGCGTACCTGGCCAGGGGTTTGGGCTCCCGCTCATCTTGCTGGCCTCTTTCCTGCTGCTCATTCCCCTTGGACTGGTGGATGGGGCGATGTTCACCGTCGGCTGCCGGGTAGACGATCTGTTTCGGCGAGACGGGGTGAGCACCGTGGGACGCGTCTACGTCCACGAGGCCGTCGGAGGCATTCTCGGTGGGTTGGTCTTCACCTACCTCTTCATACCCCACCTGCACTCGGTGCGGGTGGCGCTCATCCTGGCAGTGCTCAACCTGGGCTCTGCGTTGTCCCTCGTGTTGCTGCCTGGGCGATCCGCTTCCTGGAGCCGCGGCGTGCGCCGCCGCTTGGGCAGGATGGCTGTTCTCCTGCTGTTGGCTCTCAGCCTTGGCCTGCTCCTTACACCGGGGGCAGATCGCCTCCATGATCACCTGGCGGCCTGGCAATGGCGCGGCTACGATCTGGCCTTCTACGGCCATTCGGTCTACGGCAACGTGGCCGCTATCCGCCAGGGAGAGCAATTCACCTTCCTGGCCAACGGCGTGCCCATCATCACCGCTCCCGTGCCCGACATCGTGCTGGCCGAAGAGCTGGTGCATTTGCCATTGCTCTTTGTCTCGCAACCACAAAGGGCGCTGGTTCTGGGCGGTGGACTGGGGGGAGTGATCGGAGAACTGCTAAAGTACCCACTGGTGCGCGTGGACTATGCCGAGCTAGACCCGCTCCTGATCGAGGCGGTGGCCAGCCTGCCTACGCCCCTCACCGTCGCCGAACTGAACGACCCTCGGCTGCACATCGAGCAGGTGGATGGGCGGCTGCTGGTGCGACGCCTGGCGGCTGACCGTCCCTCTCGTGTGGAAAAGCCCCTTCTTCCGCATCGCGGGGAGGTACTGCCAAGGCCGGGGGCAGGCGCATATGATCTCGTCCTGGTCAACCTACCCTATCCCACCACGCTGCAACTGAATCGTTTCTATACGGTCGAGTTCTGGAGGCTGGTACGCAGCCTCTTGGCCGAGGATGGCGTGATCGCTTTCCCCGCTCCTGGCAGCCTCACCTATCTGAGCCCGGGGATGCGCGATCTGCACAATGCCATGCACGCCACGCTGGCCGCGGTCTTTCCTCACGTGCGAGCGATCCCCGGCGACGTGACTCTGTGGCTTGCCTCACCATCAGGGGCGATTGAGTCGATGGCGATCGAGGAGCTGACAGAGCGCTGGGAGGAGCGTGGTCTGCCCACCCGACTGATGACCAGCTTTCACGTCCGCCTCAAGCTCGATGACCGATGGCTGACCTGGTTTTGGAATTCCTTGCGCAAGGGCGGTCGTGTGGTCGTGAATCGAGACCTTCGTCCATCGGCGCTGCTATACGGGCTGGCCCACTGGAACGAAGTCTTCTCACCGGGGCTGGTGCCCTACTTTGAGCTGTTGGGGCGGCTAAGCCTCTCCTGGCTGGTGGCGATAGTGGTGGTGGTGTCCCTGGTGGCCCTGCTCGTGGTGCGGTCGCGTGGCCCGGGGCGCGCAGGGCCGCTTCCGATCGCCATCGCCGCGACCGGCTTTGGAGGAATGACCGCCAACTTTCTCATCGTCTTCGCCTTTCAGACCTTCTTTGGCTATGTGTACCATCTCATCGGACTGCTGACTGCTGCCTTCATGGCTGGCCTGAGCCTGGGTGGGTGGGTGATGACTCACAAGGCGCGCGGATCGGACGATCCCCTTGAGATGCGCCGCGAGAGGCGTTCTCTTGTTTCCCTGGAGGTGGCGATAGTGGCGTTTTGGCTGGCGTTGCCCGTGGCCCTGACCGTGCTGCATGGAGGTGCGTCGGCAATCGTAGGGCCAGCGCTGCTGCTGCTCAATGCTCTGGCAAGTTTCCTTGTGGGCGCCCAGTTTCCGGTGGCAAACAGGCTATTCGCGCGGCGCCGTGCTGAGCTCAGCGGCACCGCCGGCGCGCTCTATGCGGCTGACCTGGTGGGTGGCTGCGCTGCCGCGCTCTTTGTCTCGGTGGCCCTGCTGCCCGCCCTGGGCATCCTCCAGACCTGTCTGTTGGTGGCCGCCCTCAAGATGGGGAGCCTTCTCGTAATGGTCACTGCGGGGCGCAGTTCGAAGCGTGCCGAGGAAGGCCGAAGCGCCCTGCCCTCACGGTGACTTTGTTGGGTCGCCAGCCATCTGCCCCTAGTCCCACCAGATGCCAGGAATCTCCTGCCCGCAGACGGGGCACTTGCCCTGATCCAGGCTCACCTTGATCACCGCGAAATGCATTCGAGAGATGAGCATTTCGCCACAGCGAGGGCAAAAGGTGCTGTTGCGTCTGTGGCCAGGCGTGTTGCCGATGTAGACGTACTGCACTCCCTCGGCATCGGCAACCTGGGCGGCAGCCTCCAGCGTTTCCACCGGCGTGGGCGACAATCGCTGCAACTTGTAGGCGGGGAAGAAGCGGGTGAAATGAAGGGGCACATCGCCGCCCAGATTGGTCACAATCCAGGCGCACATACGACGGATGTCATCCAGATCATCGTTGAGCGTGGGGATGACCAGGTTCACGATCTCCAGGTGCTTGCCAGCGCCTCGGATCGTCTCCAGCGTACTTAGCACTGGCCCCAGCCTCGCGGAACTCACCTTGCTGTAGAACTCGTCGGTGAACGCTTTCAGATCGACGGTGACAGCATCCATAAGCCCCAACAGTTCCAGCATTGGCTCGCGGTTCATGCCACCGTTGGTATGGAGCAAGGCCCACATCCCCTTCTCCTTGGCGCGGGCCGCGATGTCATACATGAACTCGTAGAACACGGTGGGCTCGTTGTAGGTGAAGCTCACTGCGTCACAGGCGAAGGGTCCGAGGGACCCGTCCGGACGCTGTACGTATGCCTCGGCAGTCCCCTCCTGGGCCTGGGCCACGATCTCATCAGGGGTACGGTCATAATGGCGCACCTGCCACGTTGTTTGCTGCGAAAGGTGCCAATTCTGACAGAACCTGCATCGGTTATTGCAGCTTGCTGTGCCCGTGCAAAAGATCGTCCCACCCGGTAACACGTGGAAAGCCGGCTCTTTCTCGATGGGATCGATTTGCAGTGCCGCGGCCCGCCCGTAGACCACGCTGTAGTAGGTGCCGTCCACGTTTTTCCTGTTGTAGCAAAAGCCAAGCTCCCCTGGCCGCACCACACAGCGCCGCCAGCAAAGCTCGCATTGGACGGCATCATCAGCGAGGCGGCGGTAGAAGCGGGCTTCATGGTCCCCGGTCGCCGGGGTGGGAGTGGAAGTGACACCCGCAGCCGTCGATGTAGCCACCGGTTCGTCTCTCTTTGCACAGCCACCCAGGAGCGTCGCCACACAGCTCAGTCCAGCTCCAGCCCCGGCTGCAAGTATGTTCCTGAGGAATCCTCGCCGGTCCATCGTCGCCTGCTCCCCATCGCTGCCGTTGGCCAGACTTCGACCCAGCAGGGCCATCACCCAACCCGGGCCCACTAGCTGGCTCCAGCGGGATACCCTGAGCAAGGGCCTCGGTCAGCCCGCGCCACGCCTGCCAAGTAGCCCAGGTCACGCCGACGGAGAGCTGCCCCTGACATCCCTATCCACTCATGACCTTGACCACGACATACGGCGTCTCTATCTCCAGATCGGGGTAGACCCTCCCGTTGCCATGCTCATCCATCGCTTCGATATAGTACATGAGGTCCCATTCGGGCCTGATGTGGTCCGCCGGGATCTCGGCCCGATATTCATCCCTCTCGCCCGTGGGCAGCATTCGCAGCGTGCGATAATCCTGGTGTTGACTGACGCCGCGATAGCGCAGACGAACCCACTTCACCCCCGACGGATCGGTGACCTGCGCGGAGATGGCCAGGGGCGTCCCAAGAGTGCACTGCCTGACCGGGGTGTGCAACACGGTGGGGGGCTGATCATCGTCGGTGACGGTGATCCGGATCGGCTTCAGGCTTCCTTCGCCAGGGAACGTGGACCGCCTCCCCGCTTGATCTACGGCCTCGATAGTGTATTCCATGGTGCCCCACACATACGAACCCGGGATGGTCGCGCGATAGAGGTGGGGTTCGGTCGGTTCCATGGCCACGTGGACGTACCCCCGTTCGCGGCTGCCGTAGTTGAGGCGCACGCTGGCGATTGGGTCCGGTCCGCTCACTGTAGCCCGAATCAGTAGGTCCCTGCCAGGAGCGGTCTTGCGAATGGGGACGTGGGCGATGACTGGCTCCACTCGCTTGACCTCCATGCTGTTGACCAGCCATTTCGCCGTGGAGGCGGAGTTGAAGACCACGTTCAATCTGTTGTCCATCACTGTGGTCTGCAAAGTCTTCTCTACCTGCTGGCCTGCCGGCACCACGAACCGATCGGTGGAATCCATGCCATTGGCAACGATCCACATCGGGCCGTAGTCCCTCGGCTCCAGCGAACAGTCGAGCATAGTAAAACGCAACTCGTAGTGCCCGCTTGGAAGATCGGCCCCAAAGGCGCTGTGGGTATACGATGCCGCCTCAGGCCCGTGGATAAAGTCCTGCTCAGGCCGTTTCCCTCCAGCCTCTGATGCGAACCGCGGGTTGGGCGACAGACAGGCATGATGCCACCCATAGCCCCCTCTCACATGGTCATACCTGGTGGTCGGGCTGACGGCCTGGAACCCCTCTGCTGCCCTCCCATCTCCAAAGTCGAATCTGGCCACCAGGCAGTCACCCGGTGGCTCGAAGCTGGCCCGCTGCTCCTCGAGTCTTGCCAGTCCCGCCTTCAGGGCGACCAGCTCATCCTTCCAGCTTCCGGTTAGCTCCTGCGGCAACCCCATTATCAGGTTGTCGTGGTAGACGCCGTCGGTCACTTCCACGATGGTCTCCCAGATGCCGATCGCCTCCCGTTCATGCTGGATGGCATCGTCAAGAGCGTGGAGATCCCGGGTCTCCTGGAAGAAGGCCCACCCAAGCCCCGCATGAATGCGCTGCGCATGATACTGCGCGAGTCCCGCCAGCACACGCAGGTCAACGATGGTCGAGAGGAACTCCTTATTGCGATGCTGGCCGATTTGCCGCTCAGCTCGATCCACCAGATCGAGAACGTCGCGCGACGCCTGGGCGAACCATTCGCTCGTCTGCTGGGGCCACATCTTTGGCGACTCGATTCCCCGAGCCTGGTAGAACGCGGCTTCCTCGATGCCCACGAACTGCGCCGTGTCGCTCGGCTGGGCGACCGCGTAGTCGGGCAGGTCTAGCCAGCGTTGCTTCTCGGCCCAGAACCTCCCCGCAGTCAGGTCGAACAGGTTGTATGCATTGATCCTGGGCAGAACCTGACTGGCTCTCTGGAGGGCCTGCTCGACATAGGGAGCGGCCGCTGCGCCAAACCGCTTCTCGAACTCGGTGTGCCACACCTCTGAGGGTGTGTCCGGGTTGTAGCCAACCCGCCCGAAAATCTGAAAGAAATGCCAGTAGCGCTCAAACTCCCACTCATACCATCGGTACTCTGGTTTCAGGAGATCATACGCTTCTTCGTCGCGGTGGCCCTGCATCTTCTTGGCCAGGGGCTCGTGCACCTCAAAGCCTTCCCCTTCCCAGAGATGGGTGCTATCGGCGAAACGTCGCACATACTCGGTATCGCCCCAGAGCAACACTCGCGTGGTGCCTTCGTTCCAAAGCCGGTAGTGCATCTTGTACCGGCGCGGGTAGGTGAGAAGATCCGCATACCCGTGGCGGCGCTTGAACTGATTGCGCCCTGTCAGGTGCGTGGGGTGGAAGGGGAGTCCCAGTTGCTCTCCCCAATACTTGGTGGCCAGACGGATGTTCAGGCCCGAGTCCAGGGCAGCCTCTATCATGTCGTCCGCGAACCCCTTGACCCGGACATCGATCCGAACGTCCCTCCCCGAGTCCTTGATGGCTTGATAGATGCCGTCCCAGAAGGGAATCTGCTGGGGCAGGCTCAACGCCGACTCCACGTGCACCCGGAACTGAAAGGCGTCCACCTCGGGCACCAACTGGAGAAACCTGCTCATGGCTGCCGCAGAATAGGCAACCAGATTGTCGTCCGTCAGTCCCCACACCGCCCCTGGAACAGGCTGGTCCATGGGCACCATGCCACGACGACCACCTCGGCAGATCTGGGTCCAGAAGGCGGCGGTGAAACTCAAACCCCGATCGTGGGTCATCTGCACGATTCTGTTGAGCGCGTCGAGGTTGCGCTGCTGCGCCTGCCTGGTCAGGCCCACAACTTGGACCTCGGGGAACCCTTCGACGTCGAACAAGAACGGATAGGGCGGCTCGAAATAGGCGGGCGCATCGTAGCCAAACAGCAGCACAAAGCTGTTGAACCGGCTCTTGGCCAGGAGATCGAGGTATTTGCTCCAGTAATCCTCGGAGAAAAAGTACCGCTCGAACTCGGACTTGTTGAGGACGAGCTTCGAGACAGCTCGCTCAGCCAAGGCAGGTTTCTCTGCCGTGTTGCGCACCCTGCGCAAAACATTGCCAGGCTCCGAGGCCCAACTTAAGCGATCGGCCACATCGAGTTCGGCGTACATCAAGCCGCGGTCATCTGACCCGCTTATCGCCAGGGCAGGCCTGGAGCGCCATTCGGTGCGCTGAATCGCCAGTGCCTCGGGACCCGTCGGTGAGGGAATGCCCGCCGCCTGGAGAAGCCCGGCTGCCGCGCCTGAGCCCGAGCCCGGGCCGATCACCAGCAGGACGTCTCCCCGCGCAGCACCCAGGGTGGCCACCCGCTCCCTCGCGATGCCCTTTTCCTCCAGGGCCAACGTGATCTTGTCCAATCCGTGCAAGGCGGCAGGGCCCAGCCCCGCGTCCACCACCAGAGAGATGAGCCTCTCGGGGACAGGGCCATCGCTGCCCCGCCCTGTTCCCATGTTCCCCATGACAGACTATCCTTTCTTCTGGCCCGACCGGGCCCTTGCGCCCAGGCGGCTCGATCTGGGCGGAGAAGATGCTGGGCCACGGACCAGACACCGGCAGAAGGTCGCGTCGCCGGCGTGTTGAACTCAAGATCGCAGCGCACTGGTCTTGGGATGGCGACTATTCGATGGCAGTCCTCCCGAATCTCTCCCTGGTGACCGCGAGCTTGGCCTCGTCCAGCGCCCCCTTCATGGTAAAGACCAGGACGCCGTCGGAGGCGGCGCTCTGCAGGGCGATGTCAAGGGCTTGGGCATACCCCTCGGCCGAAAGGGGCGTGGGCTCGTCAACCGACTGGATGATGGGCCACACGGGTTTACCACTCAACGCCTGGATTTCCTCCGTCACCTCGCCGATCCAACCTGGCGGAAAGCCGCACATGAGATGATAGACCATCGGGGAGAACACATCCACGTGCTGGCCCAGCGCAGAATAGTCCTGCCCGATGATCTTGAGTATGGCCCCGTCATAGTCTGACAGCCGCCAGGGCACGCCGAACAGCCCCAGGATACCATTGGGCCTGAGCCGCTTGAGCACACCCTTGGCCTTGGCCACCCAGGAGGTGATCTGCTGGCAGCGCCAAGCTGTCCACTCGGCCTCGTGGCGGTCAAGCAGGGTCCGGGCAACGGTCGCGGTCCCGCCGGAGGGCATCGCGATGCCGGTGTCCTGGCTGAAGCGGGCCAGCGTGTCAGAGTCGAAGGAGGTATGAGGCATATATGGGTCGTGCACCTCCCAGTGGCATGGCCAGCGGATGAAATCAAGCCAGACGCCGTCGATGGCATAGTCCGTGAGCAACTTCTCCAGGGCTTGCAGTCGCTCCTGGCGCACCTGCGGCGTGGCTGGGTTGACGCCACAATACCGTCCCTCTTTCTCCAGGGGCTCTCCCTCAGCGGTGACAGGTCTACTGGCGGGGACCATCTCCCACCAATCCGCGCCCACAAAGCAGCCGAACTCGGCGTATATCCTCATTTCCGCCGCGTGGACGGCCTCCACAAACGCATGGTCCTGGTAGCCCCCAAAGACGACGGTGTTTCCCCATTCCTGGAGCAGTGCCACCTGCTCAGCCGGGCTCTTGCCCACGAACGAGGCCAGGTTAGGCGAAAACCCATAAAGCGATTTGACTTTCATTGGACTTTGGTCCCCTCCTTCGGAGCCTTGAGCTTCTCCGCGACCGGCTTTTCCTCAACCGCCTCCCCAGCAGATGTGGCAGGCGTAGCAGGCCCACAGGTGGCCAAAGCTGTCCCTTTGGTCCTCTTCTCCGGCGACTGAGGCTTCTCCGCGATGGGCTTTTCCTCCAGGGCCAACGTGATCTTGTCCAATCCGTGCATGGCGGCAGGGCCCAGCCCCGCATCCACCACCAGAGAGATGAGCCTCTCGGGGATGCCCCGCGCTGTTCCCATGTTCCCCATGACAGTTATCCTTCCTTGTGGCCCGATCGAGCCCTTGCGTCCAGGCAACTCAATCTGAGCGGAGAAGATGCTGGGCCACGGACCAGACACCGGCGAGCAGCCAGCGCCCAGGCTCGCACTTGCTCACCCAAACTCGCCTCGTCGGAGCTCACGTCTTCCCGTACCATCCGAGAGCCTACGCTCCAGCGTCTTGAGCTGCCCTCTCGATCCAAGTATTGATGTTATCTTGCCCCTGGTCGCGAACCCAGTCATATATGTTGTAGCAGCTCGAGATCGACACCCGCTTTCCCTCTTCCATGAAGTGGAACAGGTCGAATGGGTTGCTTCCCATGGTGTCAGCGCTGCCGGAACTGTCCGGTACGGCGTGGATGTACACGCCAACCAGACCCTTGTTCGCCTGCAGGGTCTTTTCGATCTCGTAGCGCACCCAGGGGCTGTTGGCAGCCTTGCGCCCGATGAGCACCACAGTGACAGTGGTGTTCTCCATCGCCTGGTCGATCAGCTCACGGACTGCGGCCTCTCCCTTGCTCCTTGCGTCTCGCCAGACTGCGGGTTCCCACACACCGACAACCTCGCGATCGGCTTCGGTCGCCCAACTGTTTGCCACCACCTGGGCACGCCAGAGATCTCCCGAATAGTGGAAGCTGAAAAACGCTCTTCTAGCCATGCTCCGGCCTCCTTGCTCGTATCTTACCCTGCCAAATGCCACAAGCCACCAAGCAAGCATCTCGGACCGACCCGTGGCCACCGGCAAGCCCGCTGATGCGAGATCGACTGTCCCGCAGGCTTGGGCGGGAAGATGCATCTCATCTTGTTCGCTCAAGCGAAGGGATGTCAGCGCCACCATGATACAAGGAATGGAGCAAGCTGACAACAGAGAATGGGGGAGTCAGGAGGAAGCATATCTTGCGGGCAGGTGGCGCGTCTGGTGGCAAACCACGACGGCCCGCAGCTCGGACTTGTGCCGCCAGGGGGTACATGAGGGAGTAGCGTGCCCGCAGCAGGTCGGGCGAGAGCTCATTCTTGCGGTTTCTGTCCCAGAGGCAGGGTGAAGCTCACTCTCGTTCCCTCTCCGGGAACGCCGGTGCTCTCGGCCCAGATTCGCCCGCCATGGAGTTCCACGATCTGTCTGGCGATCGCCAGGCCAAGGCCCCTGCCGCCGCTGGCCCGGCTGCGCGCACGGTCGAGGCGGTAGAAGCGGTTGAACACGTTCTCCAGCTCGCCCGCAGGGATGCCATGCCCGGTATCGCGCACGGTGACGTGCAAAGCTGTTGGCTGCTCGTGTGCCCTAACAACGATCTCGCCCCCATCCGGAGTGTGGCGCAGAGCGTTGTCGAGAAGATTGGTCAGCACGCGGGTGATCCGCAAGGGATCCACCCACACCTGGGGCAGGTTCGGTGGCACCTCCGTGCGTAGCACAACGCCATGGGCGGAGGCCCTCCCCTTCCACCGGGCCACCGTCTCCTCGGCCAGGGTCGCGACGTCAGTGAGCGCCAGGTCGAGTCGCTGCTCCCCGGCATCGTGACGGGCCAGCACGCCGAGGTCCTCGACCAGTTGGGTGAGCAAGTCTATCTCGCCGCGAAGGCTGGTGGTGGCTTCGGTCGGCGACTGGAGGCCATCTTCGAGCGCCTCCAGTTCGAGGCGAATCACGCTCAGGGGCGTACGCAGTTCGTGGGCGATGTCGGCCACCATCTGCTGGCGCAGGCGAGACTGCTCCTGCAACTGGCTCACCATGGCGTTGAAGGCAGCGCTCATCTCGCCCAACTCATCTGCCGACTGCACCGGCAACGGCTGGTAGGAGCGCTCCGAGGAATCATGCGCCCCCTCTGCGGCCAGCCGAGCAGCGGCCGTCGCTAGCCGTCGCACCGGATCGGTGATGCGCCGCGCCACGACGGTTCCCAATAGCAGCGCTGCCCCACCCACCAGCAGCATCACCACAGGCAACACGCGATTCAGATAGCCAAGGTATGCGCGCTGGAGCGCAGTCGCCAGACCCAACTGCGCACCCATGACCACCGTACCGACCTGCAGTCCGTCCACCATGATAGCAGTGCCGCGAGAGAGAGTGGATTCTGGCAGTATGCGTCCCAGGTCCCTGCTCTGGGTATCAGCCAGCACTCGCCCGTCGGGTCCGGCGACCAACACGCAGTCACCCGGCTGGAGGGGAAGCTGCTCGAGCGACGACGCGATCCAGGGTCGGTGCCCAGCCCTCGCCTGAGCCAGCCGCTCCCGCGGCAGCCGGCTCAACGCCTGAACCGCCTCCTGAGCCCCAGTCCAGGTCTCGCCCTGGCGCTGGTAGTAGGCTGCAAGAAAGAGTGCAAGCACTTGCCCGTTCCTCTGGCCACTCTCGCCCGCGAAGGCCGCGAAACTACGGTGGGTCAGCCAGAGGCTGAGCGGCCCGAGGACCACAACGGTCAGCCCTACCAGCAGCAGATAGCTCAGGGTCAATTGCCAGCGCAGACTGTGCCCGCCACGGTGGCCCCTCGGCGCAGCAGACTCGCTCACACTTCCTCCGCGAATTTGTACCCGATGCCAAAGACGGTCACGATATATCGTGGCTCAGAGGGGTCAGGCTCAATCTTGCGACGAAGGTTCTTGATGTGTGCGTCAACGGTGCGGTCGTATCCGGTGTAGGTCTGACCCATCGCCAGCTCGATCAACTGTTGGCGGCTCAAAGGCCGCCCTCGGTGGCGCATCAAGGTCACCAGAAGATCGAACTCGGTGGGGGTGAGATCGATCCCTGCATCACCGCGCGACACAGTGTGCCGCTGCACATCCACCTCCAGATCCCCGCCACGCAACATCGCTCCGCGCAGGCCTTCGGGCCAGGTGGCACGTCGAAGCACCGCCCGAGCCCTGGCCACCAACTCGCGCGGGCTGAACGGCTTCACCACATAGTCATCTGCGCCCAACTCCAGACCGACCAACCGGTCCGCCTCCTCGACCCGTGCGGTCAACATGATGATGGGCACATCGCCATCGCGACGAAGCGCCCGACACACGTCCAACCCATCCATCTCAGGCAGCATCAGGTCTAGCACCACAAGGTCGGGGCGTTCGCGGCGCGCCATCATCAGCCCGGTCTTGCCATCGGACGCAACCAGAGTGCGAAACCCAGCCTGCTGGAAGTAGGTCTCAACCCAGCGGGCGATCTTGCCCTCGTCTTCAACAATCAACACGAGCTGGGCCACATCGTCTCCCTATTTTCTCGCATCCTGCTGCCAATCGGCCAAGATCGGCTTTCGCGCATTGTACGCTATCCCCGTTGGTGACACAAGAACGGTTTGCCCAGCATCTCACCAGCGCCCTCTCAGGCGGACACCTTAGGCCAGGATTGACCGTGAAGGCAGTGAGCAGGGGCGACTAGGGAATCGCCCCTGCTCTGGGAGGGGGAGGCGTGGCGGCGAATGCGGTCTAGATCCCGGGTCCCATCCGCCGCACGGGCCTGAGACCGTTTCCCTGGAATCCCTGCCCCCCAAATGCGCCACGTGCAATCCCTTGCACGAACCGACGACTCGGCGGCGGGCACTGATCAGGACGATTCGGCCGTTGCGGCCACGGCGCTCTTTGGCACACCGAACCTACCGCGCATGCCCCGCGGGCCAAAGTGGCCGAATCCGCCCCTCCCGCCGAACCAGCCCTTGTCCAGGCCCTCGATCATCCAGTCGGCTCGCTCGCGGCTGATGGTGCCCTCCTCGACCAGTTCGTCGATCCTGGCGGTGAGGTCGGCTTTCCCGATGGCTGCCACAACGTCAGAGATGGTCTCCATCGTCACGCCCTTTTCCTCGGCGATCTCCTCTATACTCTTGCCACTGCGCAGCTCGGCGAAGAGCTCCTCGGGCGACAGCTCCAGAGCCTCGGCCACGGCGTCGTAGGTGTTCCACCCTCCGCCACCCCAGAAACCACGGCCCCAGAGAGCGTGACCCCATGGCCTGCACTGGGGGGTGGGGGTCTCCGTTTGCTCATCAGCGAGGCCGGGCACCGCCAAGGCCAGGACGGCCACCACGGCCGCGACGGCCGCGACGGCGGCCAGAACCATCTTCCATCTCTTCTTCATGCGACACCTCCCGTGTCATGTAGGTGATTGATCTTACGCTCTCATTCTACAGGGGAGATGTGAAGAAGGCGTGAACTCCATGCACAGAAGCTATGAACGTGAGAAGAGGTCGCGGCGGGGCGTCAGGCGGGTCATTGAAGTATCGGTAGCTGTCCCAGGACAGACGACCGCACCACGGCCTCGATAGGTTCGCGCACGATCATCGTTCGTTCCTGCCCATGCGGCAGGCTGGGCGGCGCGAGGTGCGCAGAATCGAGAACTCAGGGCGTCTCGCCGGGCTCGACGCCCGATTGTGCGAGGATGGCCCCTATGACCCGCCGCGTCTTCTGCGACTCAAAGATCCTCCGCAGATACTCCATGAACTCCTCCTCGCTCCCGGCCTCAACGACACGTCCGGAGTTCGTGATCCACGGGAAGATCTCCTTGACCGATTCCTCGTCATCGAGCGCGATCCGCGCAGGATACAGCTCGATTCCATGTCGTATCTCGAACAGCTTGTATCGATAGTTGCCCAGAGCCGGCCCCACGATGTGGAAGGAGAAGACAAACGGATGGAAGTGCAGGCCCGCCACCACATGCACTTCGGCCCTCACGATGTTCTTGGTCCTCTGGCCGAGCAGCGATGCCTGCTCCCTAAGGATGGTCACCGGAGCTTTCACTTTCACCACCTGAATGTCATCAGGCCACAGATCGGTCATAGCCAATACCTCCTTGCCGATACCTAGAGCGCGAGCCGAAAGAACAGAGGGAGATGATCGGATGCGACAGTTCGGTCAGGTACCTGGTTTCTGGTGAGCAGCGAAGTCTCGCCATCGGTCGTCACGATCTCCAGATCCTCGTTGCGAAACAAGGGCAGCAGATCGGGGCGGATCAAGACCTGGTCGAACATGTTCCAGAAGAACTCCACCGGCTCTGATCCCCACCGGTAGTACGTGCCAGGGGGTCCTGGACTCGCATCCCCAAAGAGCCCCCACATGGGGTTGTAGAAAAACGGGCATTCTTTTCCCTGAACCGTGCGCGCTCCCCTCTTTGCGATGCGCCGAGTCATCGCGCCATGCAGCCCAAACGCGCTCACAACTCCATCCTCGAAGGGATTCATGTTGAGGTCGCCGACCAAGACCGTCCTGGCGTGCCCCACATCCGTCTCCGCCATTGTGATGGGCTGCGCCAGTAGCGGTCCGCAGGCGAGGGCTTGGTCCGCGTCGCTCCAATGCATCTTGCTCGGATAATGGGTTACCGCAAGCAGAATATCCATCCGTCCGGGTAGCATCAGGTGCCGTATGGTGAGCCTCGGCTCGTCTCGGACGGGGATCAGGAACTCGCTCGAGAATCGCGTGTATATCTCAACCTTGCCTGGGACCACGCTCGGCGCATAGAAGTAATCGGACCGTTCGTCTCGATTCAGAGCCGGCAATAGAACGGCCGGCTCGATCCTGCACTCCGCGAGCATGAGCACATCCACCTCATACCCGAGTGCCAGGTTGGCAACGATGTCCTGCAGAGGCTTCCTCTTTAGATTCCAGAAGAGAAACGATGTCATGGAAGGTCACAGAGTGAAGAGCATGTTGAGCGCTCCTATGCGGGGCCATTCTACAACAACCCTTGGCGTTTCTCAAGAAGCTGTCCTGTCTGTCCCGGTCAAATGCTGGAAGTCACTTCGCCCCGCATCGCCTCCAGCGCCGCCTTGCGCCGACGCCTCCTCTTGGCCACTCTCCGGAACGCCCCCGGTATGGTAGCCAGCAGCGATTGTGACCGTTCGGCCACCTCCTCATAGAACGCCACGGCCCTCTCCTCAAGACCTATGGCCATCTCCAACGCCTCAGCAAGACTCATGTCAACTGGTAGAGTGAGCTCGATCAGATGGCCCTCAAGCCTCAGGCCCTCGAAAGAGAAACCGGCCTCCAGGGCATCGGAGATCGTCTCCTGGTAGGTTCTGGTGATCAGTACCCGGTTCTTGCTGCCATCCCTGGCGAAACCCAGGAACGTGTCCCGGCACTCGGCGAACCTTTGGGCGAGCTCCTCGTAGAATCGTGAAGAACTACCCTCAAGCTCTCGACTGAAGCTGATGACGGCAGAGGCAGTGACCGGTCTGTCTTTCATCTCAGAACCACCTCTGAATCACGACTTTGCTCTCGGTGAAGAAGCGGATGGCCTCGCGGCCCTGACCGTGCACCGTGCCAAAGAAAGAGTCCTTCATCCCACTGAACGGGAAGAAGGCCATGGGGGCCACAATGCCTATATTGATGCCGATGTTGCCACACTCGACCCTATACTGGAACTCGCGGGCCCATTTGCCGCTTCCGGTAAAGATGGAGGCTGCGTTGCCGAACGGGTTGGTGTGGATCATGTCTATGGCCTCGTCCAGGCTGGCGGCCTTCATCATGTTGGCCACCGGCCCAAAGATCTCTTCCCTGGCGATGACCATGTCTGTGGTGACGTTCTCAAACACCGTCGCGCCAAGGAAGCAGTCGCGGGGCCAATCGCCGATGAGCTCAAAGCTCCTGCCGTCAAGTCTCAGCTTCGCTCCTTCGCTGATGCCTTTCTCGATGTACCCCAGCACGCGCTCCTTCTTGCCGCTGTCGCGCAGCGGCCCCATCTGCACCGACTCGTCGAGGCCATAGCCGATGCTTATTCGGGAGGCTGCCTCGACAAAAGCATCCACCACCTGGTCGTAGAAGGCGTCGTGTTCTCGCGCACTCATCCCCTCGCCGACCACAACCAGGTTGGCGTTGGACAGGCATCGCTGACCGGTGTTGCCAAAGAAAGAGGTCATGCAGGATGCGACGGTGCGTGGTATGTGGGCGTCTGGCATAACCAGCGCATAGTTCTTTGCGCCACACTGGGCGATCACCCTCTTGGCAGTCTCACCACACCGCCTGTAGACAACATCCTTGCCCACCGGAGTCGATCCAACAAAGCATATCCCCACGACGTCAGGGTGATCCAGCATGGCCGAGACTACAGTCCTGCCACCATTGACCACGTTCCAGACCCCGTCCGGGATTCCAGCTTCCTCCAGCAACTCTGCTATCTTGATCTGGCTTATGGGATCTTCGCTGGAAGGCTTGACCACGATGCAGTTCCCGGTGGCCACTGCGAACGGCGCAAACCAGAGCGGCACCATGAAGGGGAAGTTGAAAGGACCGATGATACCAAAGACCCCCAGAGGCTGCCTGATGAGGTACTCATCGATGCCTGATGCGATATCTTCGAGGTTGTATCCCATCATCAACGATGGGATTCCCGCTGCTACTTCGACCATCTCGATACCCCGCCTGGTCTCCCCCCGGGACTCGTCTATGGTCTTGCCATGCTCCATGGTCTGGATCCTGCTCACCTCCTCAAAGTTCTCCTCCAACAGGGCCCTCAGTCTGAGGAGGCACCTGGCTCTGGCCACCGGTGGAGTCCTTCGCCAGTCGGGGTAGGCTTCCTTGGCGGCTTGCACCGCCGCGTCGAACTCGCCCCCGGTCGAGATGGGAACCCTGGCGATCGTGTTCAGGGTGGCAGGGTTCACCACGTCCCTGATCTCTCCCTCTGAGGCAACCCACTCCCCATCGATGTAGTTTCTGAGGTTCAACGTGTCCTTGATCGGTTCTGCCAGAACAGCCATTTCATGTCCTCCCGTTGTCTTTCCCTGTGCATCAAAGAGATGAGCGACATCCTGCCCCTCAGTGTATCCCGTTTCCCTCCTGTCATAACCCCAAAGTAGGAGGAGATCAGGACCCATATCCCGCCGTCCCCATCGACAGCAGTCCTTCCTGCAAGTCAAGAGAGGGTCCGAGTGAGGTTCCCGGGGAAGCCCTCTAGCGACTAGGACTCATTCAACCTGGGCATTCTACAAGGAATGACACCGGCCCGCAACACGCGCGAGGTGTGGAGAAGCGCCGATTACGAGCGGGATCTCCCTGGGAGGCTTGACATGTGCTCCGTTGTATGCTATGCTGTTGTTGTTGACAGGGCCAGGGCAGTCGTCTGAACCCGCTGGGTGCTGGGTGATTGTCCTGCCCAAACTCAGCGCCGGGCAGACTGGAAGCCTGGAGATGGCAGGAGCTCACTTGGCTGAGCCCAAACGGGACTCCGCTTGTGGCGATGTCAAGAGAGCGGGCAGCGCGCGAGCCAGGTCTATGCAGCTTACGGCTCCGTCTTTGGTCCATGGGAACAAGCGCGGCATGCCCGCAGCGGTTGGCCAAGCCTGTGAAGCGGCCGGGGGCCGGGAAGGAAAGCATGGCTCTTTGAGACTTGGCATCGGGAAGGAGGTGGGGCAATCGAAGAGACGGGCAAAGGGAAGGTTGTGACTAGTATCAGGAATCCGCACAAGAACCCAGTGAGGAGGATCACGATGTCAGAGAAGCGAATCACCCGTCGGCAACTCATGCGCCTGTCGGCTGCTGCGATAACAGGGCTTGTTGCGGCAGCCTGCGCGCCCAAGGTGGTGGAGAAGATCGTCAAGGAGACGGTCATCGTCGCGGGGACACCCCAGGTGATCGAGAAGGTGGTCAAGGAGACGGTGGTCGTCGAGGCGACGGCCGCCCCTATGGAGCAAGTTGAGCTGGATGTGTGGCATACCGAGGACGAGTTCGACGCCATCATCCCCAACTTTGAGCTGGACAATCCCAACGTCAAGATCAACTTCCAGCACTACCCCTGGGGGGAGTACTTCGAGAAGCTGGAGATCGCCTATGCCGCTGGCGACCCGCCCGACGTCCATCGTCAGGACGATGACGAGATCCCTGCTTTCGCAGCGCGCGGGCTCCTGATGCCAATGGAGGACTATGTGCTGGCTGCCATCGACAAGGAAGACCTGTCCTGGCGCACCATCGAGTCCGTCATGATTGAGGGGCATCTGTACGTAGCGATTTCACATACCCGAGCGGCCAACATATGGTACAACAAGGACATGTTCGACGCGGCCGGCGTGGATTATCCCCCTGCGACCTACCCCTCCGAGGATTGGACGTGGGAAAAGTTCGTCGAGACCGCCAGGGCGCTCACCAATGTGGCAGAGATGCAGTATGGTGTGGCAGACCCAACCAACCCGGACCACATCGTCTGCATCGGCCGATCCAACGGTGGCACAGTCCTGAGCGAGGACTGTATGGAGTTCCTCATGGGCGAGGAGCCTATGGTATGGGCCATCCAGGCCATGGCTGACCTGATGCTGAAGGAGCCAGTGGGTGCGGCTGACGTCGAGACGCAGGCGGCGTTCGGCGGCGGCGGAGAGCTGTTCTACACTGGCAAGGCCGCGATGCTCATGGGTCAGACTCGCGGTGGGCCGCTGACGACGCCCGTCGACTTTGAGTGGGATTACGCTGGCATGCCCGTCATCAAGGGCAAGGAGCCGAGCATCGTAGGCTGGATCGAATGCTACGGGGTGCCGAAGCAGACTCAGCACCCCGACGAGGCTACCAGGTTCGCCGTGTACCTGATGCAGGACAAGGCGCAGAACCTGTTTGCCAAGTCCAAGAGCGTCATCCCCATCAACAAGAAGGCATCCGATGTCTGGGTAGCGCGGATCCCGCAAAACCGCCAGGTGCTGATCGATGCCGCACCCTACGCGCAGACGCTGCCCTTCGCGGCGGGCTTCCCCATGGTCCAGGAGATCGCCTGGCCGATGCTTGCAGAGGTGATGCTGGGCCAGAAGACGGCCCAAGAGGCGATGGACGAGGCCAAGCCTCTGTGCGATGCGGCGCTCGCGAAAGCCGGAGGCTGCCTGGGGGCGTAGATCTCTCCCTCAACGTCGGGTTCCCTGTGGGGCCAGGACCCTCCTGGCCCCCACCTGCTTCTCCAACCTTGATTGGTTGTCGACCATCCAGGATTGGGCGGGGGCGGTCTCAGATATCAGTCACGTCGCCGAGCGCTCCCGTACCAGGTGAGGTCTAAGGACTATGTTCAAGAGCCTTAGGGTCAGCAGACTGCAGAGATACCAATTGGCGGGGCTCCTATTCGTCCTGCCTGTGGTACTGGGGACGTTTATGCTGGATGTGCTGCCCACCATCGGTTCCCTCGTCCTGAGCCTTACTGAGTGGAGCCTGCTCACGCCGCCTGAGTGGCTTGGAATAGGCAATTACGTAGAGCTGTTCTTCGAAGATTCCTGGGCCCAGACCGCTTTGCTCAATACGGCGAAATACGTTCTGGGCACCATCACCTTAGGCACGATCGTATCCCTCTGCCTGGCACTGTTGGTGAGCCAGCCGCTGAAGGGTATGTCCTTCTTCCGCCTGGCCTTCTATCTCCCAGTCGTGAGCTCGACCATCGCCTGCGCTCTGATCTGGCAATGGGTGCTCAACTCCAAGTTGGGCCTGGTGAACACGGCTCTGGGCTATGTCGGCATCCAGGGGCCTTCCTGGCTAACCGATCCGCGCATCAAAATGCTGACGCTCATCCTCATCAGCGTCTGGGCTGGCGCCGGCTATAATATGATGCTCTTCTTGGCCGGATTGCAGAACATCCCAGATGAGCTCTACGACGCGGCCAAGATCGATGGCGCGGGAACCTGGAAACGCTTCTTCAACGTGACGCTGCCTATGCTTTCTCCCACCACGTTCTTCATCCTGATCATGTCGTTCATAGGCTCCTTTCAGGTTTTCGCCCTGGTGTTCATGCTCTCCGGCGGTCAAAGCGCTGCAGGACGCGGACGAGATCCGGCGACAGACGTTTGGGTCTACTACCTGTGGCGGAACGCCTTCTCCTTCTTCCGGATGGGATATGCGTGTGCCATGGCGTGGGTGCTCTTTGCCATCATTGGCGTGATCACGCTCATCCAGTGGAAGGTACAGAAGCGATGGGTGTACTACGATTGAGCTACCTGAGGAAGGGGTAAGAACATGAGCGTGAGCAGCAGGGCAGGGCCTTCGTGGCGGCGCATGAATCGCACTTTCCTGCGGGTTCTGAACTACCTTCTCTTGATTGCGTTGGCTGCGTCAACCGTGATGCCCTTCTTTTGGATGGTCTCCAGCTCTCTGAAGCCAAGGAACAAGATCTTCGCTTACCCACCTCAATGGATTCCCAACCCGGTCGTCTGGCAGAACTACGTCGAGGCTTGGAACGCCATTGCGTTCGGCCGGTTCATGTTGAACACACTCAAGATCGCCGTGTTAAGCGTGGTGGGGCAGTTGCTCTTTGCCTCTCTGGCAGGATACGGTTTCGCCCGCTTTGAGTTCCCTCTCAAGCGGATCTTTTTCACGATGCTGTTGGCGGTCATGATGGTGCCGAGCACTGTGAATATTGTTCCCAGGTTCTGGGTGTTCAAGCAACTTGGCTGGCTCAACACGCACCTGCCGCTGATTGTGCCATCGGTCTTTTCGTGCACCTTTGGGACGTTCCTGTTCCGGCAGTTCATGATGGCCATCCCTGGGGAACTCGAGGACGCTACGCGAATAGATGGCGCCAGCCCTTGGGGCGCCTACTGGCGCGTGTTCTTGCCACTGTGCAAACCCGCCGCGGCGGTGCTTGCTACGTTCACCTTCATCGGACAGTGGAATGCTTTCTTCGCGCCTTTCGTTTATCTGAGGGACGTGGAGAAGATGACGGTGAACGTCGGCCTGGCCTTCTTCAAGAGCGAATCTGGAACCGAGTGGCATCTATTGATGGCGGGCTCCTGCGTCACGCTGCTGCCCACCATCATCGTCTTCCTCTTCACTCAGCGATTCTTCACGCGGGGCTTGCTCCTATCCGGCCTCAAGCTCTAGAGGAGGCCCAGTGAGGTCGTGGGAGAGGGCCGCGCTGGCTAGCCGAAAACAACCAGATGGATGGTACAGGCATGTTTCTAGGAGGAAACAAATGTCACAGCAATCTGTTCGCACAATCGAGGTTCCGGCGGAGTCTCTGCCCGTCATCGATGAGGCCGAGGTAGTGGTCGTCGGCGGAGGCTCATCGGGCTTCATCGCGGCCACCGCTGCCGCCCGCACCGGGGCCAAGACACTCCTGGTCGAGCGTTTCGGCTACCTGGGCGGCTGCACGACCGCGCCGTACAACACCGGCCTCGGCGTGTTCTACGACTCCGACGGCAACCAGATCATCCGCGGCATCCCCTGGGAGTTCCTGGAGCGCATGGAGCAAGACGGGCAGGCCTTCCTGGGCCCCGAAGGGCGGAACTCAATCTGGCCCGTCTGGACCAGGAAGGTCGCCCTGGACATGATCACCGAGGCAGGCGTGGAGCTTTACTTCTACACGTGGGTCTCTGACGTGATCAAGAAGGATGGCACCATCGAAGGCATCATCGTCCAGAACAAGGGCGGGCGGGGCGTCATCCTGGGCAAGACGTTCGTCGACGCCAGCGGCGACGCCGACATCGCCGCCTTCGCCCGGGCGCCCTTCGAGATGACGGAGACCGAGAACCTGCAGCAGGTCTCCTGCGACTACATCGGCTGCGGGGTCGACGCGGCCAAAGTGGTCGAGTGGGCCCGGGAGAATCAGGACAAGCTCCAGAACGTGAGAGGGTCCCAGTTCGAGCACCAGGAGGCCGGTGCCCAGCCCATGTTCACCCTGGTTGTGCCGAGCGACGCCACGTTCCGGGAAGGCGATATGCGCCACCACGTCGGCGTGATGCCCACGGTCAAGCTCTGCATCTTCCGCGAGGCGGTGCGCCTGCAGGGCAACTCCGACATCAACCCCCTCGACCCCAAGGCCCTGACGCAGGCGGAGGTGCAAGGCCTCCACGGCGCCGTGGAGCATCTCAAGTACATGCAGGAGACCATCCCTGGCTTCGAAAACGTCTTCCTTGTCGCCCAGACCCACCTGGGGGTGCGGGAGACCCGGCGCATCGTCGGCGACTACATGATCAAGATCGGCGACGTCAAAAACCAGGCCCGCTTCGACGACGTGGTGGCACTGAACTGCCGGGGGCTGGACTACCACCTGGCGGGCACCGTCTTCAAGTATACGCCGGTGATAGGCCATCACGACGTTCCCCTGCGGGCCCTCCTGCCCCAGGACGTGGAGAACCTGGTGGTCTGCGGGCGCTCGGTCTCGTGCGACCATCTCTCCCAGGCGTCGATGCGCGGGGCAGCCACCTGCATGGCCACCGGCCACGCCGCCGGCACCGCTGCGGCCCTTGCGGTGCAGGGGAACGGCAGGATCCGCGACCTGGATATCGGCCTCCTGCAGAAGACGCTCATCGAGCAGGACGTCATTCTCGGCACGGGCGAGCGGGCCAAGAAGTTCACCTAGCAGCATTACCTCGGTTTTAGCATCAAGTTACGGTGCTGGCGAAGTGGTCGCCGACACGCTCGTTCGTAAGGCACTCTTCAACACGCTCTATTGTGTCGCCGCGGCTGTGCCGGGTGGCACTCAGCGGGGTTTGATGATGAGGCTAGCAACGTGGCGCTCACCGGTATCAAGGGCTAGCTGAGGGACGTGCGTCCAGGCTCCCTTTCCCACAGTAACACCATCTGGTTTCAACCCGAACCAGAAGTGAGCAAGACAGGCGCAGGGGGTCTTACCCGACGGCAACCAAGTGTCATCGCGCTTGAGGAGCTGCTTTGCCACGCCAGTGAAACGGGATTTGTCCCGTCCACGACTTGTCGCAGCGGAGACAATTGGCCAAGGCCCAGTCCTTAGGGGTGTCGTCGGACTGGCGACGGGACGCGAGCCAGCAGAAGGCTACATCGGGCGCGTGGAACGATCGCTGCCACTGCTGATGTTTGCAGGCTTGAGTCGAGTGCGCAGTGGGCCACAGGCTTTTCTTCCCAAGAAAACGGGGCACGCCAAGTCCAACGCCTGCCACGAGACCACGGGCGGGACAGCCAATAAGTCGAGTCTCGGGAGCCCTCTCCCCCTTCGCGGCTTGTCTCCCTGATCAGCCCCCTGGATCCGTGCTGACCAGTGTTGTCTTCCCAAAGCCGGGAACCCCGGCCCCCTATGCCCTATCCACCAGCAGACGAATCTGTCTCTCATCCCTGGTGACTGGCCGACCAAATACCCCACCATATCTGTTGATGGTGTCCCTGGCCTGGCTGAGGTGCAGATCCAGGTTAGAGTCGGTGTAGGCTTCGGGATGATCTGGGTGGTCATTGGGGTCCCCAGATACCGGGTAAAAGACGTACTTGCTGGCCCAGAAGTCTAGGGCCACCGGGTCAACGCTGGCCAGCAGCCTGTTCAGCCGCGAGGTGCTGCGCGGCGGATAGCCGGCATGATGGCCCAGAGAGACCCAGATGCAATCGAGGATGTTGAGGATCGGTGTTCGGACCCGGGCGATCATCTCTCCCCAAACTATGCCCGCCTCCCCATAGTGATAGTCTCGCGGAGGGTGCCCCATCGAGAGAACCCCGTAAAAGTTCTTCAGGCAGGCCGTCACGCCGCATCCCGTGTGCGTCTTGAGCACCGGCATGTTGATCAGCTTGATCCGGTCGGCAAACCTGGCCCCGTCCCACACGCCTTCCATGAGCTCCACCCGGTTCCCCCCCGCCGTGGTGAAGCAGGGGTAGGATACCCCCTCCCATATCCGGTAGCCATCTGTCTGATGATCGGTCTCGGTGATAAAGACCGTACGGATGTCATCGAGGAGATAGGTGGACACCCCTCGCCCGGCGAAGATTGTGTTGGCTAGATAGGAGAAGGAGTGCGAGGGGTTCTCTGCATTGGCCTGGATGGAGTCGTCGGCATAGCGGCCCCAGCCCCGCGCGTTGCCGTCCAAGCTCCCCTGCCCCTGCCCATTCTCGAAGATGACTACCTCGCCCCTGAACCCGTCGGGATGTTCCAGGATGCTCTGGATCACTCCCCTGACCACATCGCTGTTGGTGCATCCCCGGTACTTCCACTGGGCGTTGACCTTGAGCAGCACTACGTCGTCAGGGGAAATGAGACCGTTGGGGCCCGCCAAGGCGCCCTCTTGAGCTGACCGGTGCAACTTTAGCCCGTGACCAGCCATGAGGTTCAACAGGCAGTCCACGCCCTCATGATGGCTTCCTGCTGAAAAAGCAGGCAGGGGAATGTCGGTGACCAGGAATAGATCAGAGTCCATGTTTTTCTCCTTTCGGCCAATGGGTGGCATTGCGAGTTGCCTCGATTCTGGCCGACTCAAAACCGGCCGCTGTTCCGGACCTTACGGCCTCTTGCGCTCTCCGGCCTCGACGCCCCCATGCCAGGGCAGATCGGAGCACCGGCCTCCCAGGGTGACGAGTATGCCCAGCCCGCACGGTATCGGCCGTGACGGAAAAACACGAGGCCGCCCTGGTTCGTGCTACAGGTATCGACGGCCCTCTGGGTGGCCTCGGCATCCAGGCGTCTTCCGTCGCCCACAGCGCCATGACTACGGACAGCATACCAGTTCTGCTCTGTCATAGCTTTGGCCACGTCCTGCTTTCGCTGACCACGCACGTCCAATTGGCCCGGCTCACCACTGCGTCTTGTGCAGTGCGTATCTGTGGTCAAGGCGGCGAAGGCGCGTTGTGAGATTACTCCCGTCGTCCCGAGGCGAGCCCCAATTGTAGTTCGACTCGTGTAGAGCACGCCGTTCTCAGCGCCCGGCACGAGCGTGCTCACAGCAAGCCCGACTCGATCATCAAGCGTCGCAGTAGGCCGCGCTCATCCTCGCTGGGTCGCACCAGGGGCAGTCGCTCAACCGCTCCCATTGGACGCCCTGCCAGGCGGGCCACCTCCTTGAAGATGGCCGTCTCGCGGCCTGGGCCACCAGCGCGTACGGCCGCATAGCCGTAGGCATCCAGCGGCCGCGTCTGGACGTAGAGCTTCTGAGCCCGTTCAAAGTCGTAGGCAAGACAGGCATCATGCATCGCGAGTGGGAGCGCAGGACAAAAGTTCCCATACAGCGTGATGAATCCGACCGCACCCAGTTGATAGGCCAAGGGCATGCCGCAGGTGTAGCACGGTATTAGCGCAAAGCGGTCAGCCAGATGCAGAGCCACTTCCCGCAGCTTGCCCGTGTATGGGGTGCATTCCTTGAGCGCTACGATCTGATCAATGTCGGCCAGGCGACGAAGCAAGTCCACCGACAGGTCCTGGCCTGTCACGAAGAGGTTGTTGTAGATCATGATCGGAATGTCGGTGGCATCAGCGATCGCCTTGAAGTGAGCGTAGACCACGTCGGCCGGCTCATTCGGATAGTAGTGGGGCCCCAATACCATGATGCCGTCTGCCCCAGCCTCCTCGGCGTACCTTGCCAGCTCGATGACCGGTTGAGCTGCCGGCCTGATGCAACCCACACACACCGGCACGCGCCCGTTGGCCTCCTCAACCACGACATCGATCAACTGCCGGTACTGTGACGCGGACAGGGAGAACCCCTCGCCGTTGGATCCGCTCACGACCGATACGGCGCGCCCTTCAACCAGGCCGTTTTCGATCATGAACTGGGTATTGTCACGCAGCGCACCTTCATCGATCTCCGTCACCGACTTGAATGGTGTGAACTGAATGGTGACCACACCGCGCATCAGCCGCTTGAACTCCTCGGGAGTTCTCCTAGCGTTGCCCATGATGTCCCTCCCCTCAGACCAAAGATAGATTGCGGCCAATGCCCCGACCTCGCGGCCCAAGCCATCCAGGCCACCGCCTGACAGGTATCTCTTCCTGTCAGGCCTATAGCACGCCGCGCAGGTCTGGAGGCGACGTAGCTGTTGACACCACTATACACACAAGCACCGTGTTGGTCAAGCCGACTCGGAGACAGGACATCAAAGAACGGCCACACATCCCTCGCGGCTGTCATCCTGAGCGCAAGTACCCCGTAGTGAAGGGGTACAAGTGCCCCGTAGTGAAGGGGTACAAGTGCCCCGAACTCTAGGGGTACAAGCGAAGAGTCCCAACCGCACAGAACGGAGATTCTTCACCTTCGCTGCGCTACAGCTCCCTCCACAGAGCGTAAACGGGCACAAAGAACCAGTATAAGTAGGGGCGATTCGTCGCAGATCCTGGTCGGAGGCCGAAGGCCGGAGATGCCGGGGCGAATCGCCCCTGCCGGGTGAGAGCGATCTCTGTCACCGTTTTTCGATACTCTCTGGTAGTGCATGTTGCGCGTGTGGCGGCAATGTGGTACAGTGGGTCTGTGATGGTAGGGGGCGTCTTCTGGCAAGAAAGGCGGTCGTGCAATTGTAGCGACTCAGGGGGTGACCATAGGTTTCGGCGATCGAGTCAAGTCTCAGAAAGGAGAGAGAGATGACCAGGCGAGTGACCCGTCGAGAGCTGCTGCGCGTGGGCGGACTGGGCAGCATGGTGGCGTTTCTGGCTGCCTGCCAGCCCAAGGTTGTGGAGAAGGTCGTCGAAAAAGAAGTCACCAAGATCGTGAAGGAGGTGGTAAAGGAAACGATCATTGTCGAGGGCACACCCCAGGTGATCGAGAGGGAGGTCACCCGTGTCGTTGAGGCCACTAAAGCGCCCGAGGCTACTGCAGCCCCCCCGGCCGCGGTGGAAGGGAATGTCGTCGTCATGAAAACGGGCGGGGAATTCTCGGAGGAGGAGCGGGACCAGTTCGAGGCTGACAATCCAGGCATTACCCTCGAGACCATCGAGACGGACACACTCCGCTTCTTCGCCATGTACGCGGCGGGGACTCCACCGGACCTGATGCGCACTCAGGCGCCCGCCATTCCCCAGTACCTGGCTCGCAAGATGCTCTACGATCTGACCCCCTATTTCGAGATCAGCGATGTGCTGAATCTCGACGACCTGGCGCCTGCCAACAGCTACTACAGGGGCTATAGCCCACTTGAGATCGGCGACGGGCCGATCTACGGCATGTGCAAGGACTGGTCGCCCGACTTTACCATGTTCATCTACAAGCCGGCGTTCGAGGATGCCGGCCTGGACGTGCCAGACGACACGGTACATCTGACCTACCAGGAAGTGTTCGAACTGGCCCGGCAACTCGCAGTGTTCGAGGGTGACCGGATCTTGATGTGGGGCTACGGCTATGATGGCGCGTGGACAGACCGTATGTGGATGAACATGCTGGCCGAACTGGATGTCAGTCTGTACACGGAAGGCTCCAGTACGATCAACCTGAGCAGCGACGAGGCGAGGGCGGTGATAAAGTATTACTTTGACCTGGCCAGCGAGAACCTTGGGACTAACCCGTTGAACCCCAGCCCGAGCTGGATCGGCGAGGACTTTACCAAAGGTACGCTGGGCATATGCCAGTACGGCTTCTGGTTCGGCGCCATGGCCGAAAGCGACGTGACGGCCGGGCAGGCGGTGATGCTGCCTACGGCCACGTGGGCTGGCGTGCCCCGTGACTGCACGATGACGGCCACCGGCTTTATCATGGCGGCTGCTAGCAAGGTGCCAGACGCGGCCTGGAGGGTCTTCGAGTGGTACATGGGCGAGCAACCGGCTCTCGACCGGGCCAAGAGCGGCTGGGGCGTTCCCGCCCTCAAGTCTATGTACGACCTGATCCCCAACGAAACCGAGTATGAGCAGCAAAAGTTCCGCGTCCTGCAGGCGGAGCTCGCCCTCGAAACGACGCCGCTTCAGTTCAACCCCTTCCTCACCGAGGGCGCTGTCCCCGATAGCTGGACCAAGAACCTGGAAATGGCACTCCTGGGCGCGATCACCTTCGACGAATGCCTGGCCAACGTAGAGGCAGAGGTGAACGCCGCGATCCGGGATGGAATTGATCGCATAACCTAGCCGCGCCAAGTGCCGAACAGCATGGAGGCAGGAGCAGCCTGCTCCTGCCTCCACGTTGAACAGACTCTGGAGAAGGAGCAGAGAATGAGCACAGTACAATCGCCTGCTCGTCGGCCGAGCATCCGGAGACGCCTATCCTCCCGGGCTGTGCGCAAGACAGTCGGGTTCTATGCGTTCATCGCCCCCTGGCTGATCGGCTTTGTGCTGCTGGGAATCATCCCGCTGGTCGTCGGCTTTCTGACGTCGCTGACGAACTACGACGGCCTCAACCTGGCCGACGTCAAGTTCCTCGGCCCACGCAACTATACACGGGCTTTCGCCGACGTGGATGCGCGCTACTCGATGAGCCGCACCCTGGTGTGGAGCGCGCTCAACGTGCCGACCTGGCTTGTCCTCTCCTTCACGCTGGCGCTCATCCTGCACCAGAACGTCAAGGGGCGTGGGCTTTTCCGCACGCTGTACTATCTACCCACTATCATGCCGGTGGTGGCGACGGTATGGATCTGGAAGATTTTCCTGGACAAGAATTACGGGCTGCTCAACGGTGTCATCAGCCTGTTTCGACCGGGCACAGCCCTTCCGTGGCTGACGCGATATGCCATGGTGGGGTTGACCGCGGTCGGCATCTGGGGCGGGCTTGGCTGGGGGATGGTGATTTTCCTGGCGGGCCTGCAGGACATCCCTGACGAACTGGTGGAGGCCGCCCGCATAGACGGGGCCAACTCGTGGCGGGTCTTTCGCCACGTAACAATTCCCTTGATGACGCCCGTCATCTTTTTCGTGCTGATAAACGGGCTGATGAGTGCCTTCCAGCAGTTCATCCTGCCCATGCTGCTGACCCAAATGGGCCCTGCCCACGACGCTGGTACTCGTGTCCCCATGGCAGTCTACCTATACATGATCCACACCTACAGGCAGATGTTCGGCTTCCAGCGACTCGGGTACGGGATGGCCTTGCTGTGGGTCCTGATCGTCATCATCATCGTGCTCACGGTGGTGCTTTTCAGGACGTCGCGCTACTGGGTGCACTACGCAGTGGAGGTCGAAGGAGGCGAGCAATGACAGTGCAGCAAGAACGATTCTCTTTCCGCAAGGCGGCGCGACTCACGACCTCGTACGGCGTCCTGATACTGGTGACTATTCTGATCTCGTCGCCTGTGGTCTGGCTTCTCATCACGTCGCTCAAGATACCCATCGAGTACCTCTCTTATCCGATCCAGTTCCTGCCCAAGGTGCCGCAGTGGGACAATTACGTCCAGGTCTTCACCTTGATGCCATTCTGGAGGTATGCGTGGCAGACCTTTCGTCTGGCCATGTCCTTCTCGATCCTCTGTGTCATCACCAGCTCTATGGCAGGGTTCGCCTTCGCGCGGATACCAGTGCCGGGCCGCAACAGGCTGTTCTCGATCATCGTCGCGCTGATCATCATCCCGGCCATCGTGACCGTCATCCCCCAGTTCATCGTGTTCGCCAAGCTGCGCCTGACCAACACCTACTGGCCGTGGATCCTGTGGGGGTTGACGGCAAGCCCGTTCCACATCTTCCTGTTCCGCCAGTTCTTCGCCGGCGTTCCCAAGGAACTGGAGGACGCCGCGGAGGTGGACGGGTGCAGCCTGCTACGCACCTACTGGCAGGTCTTTCTCCCCAACGCCAAACCGGTGCTGGCGACGTCGTTCATCTTCAACTTCAGTTGGGTGTGGGGCGACTATTTCGCGCCGATCATCTACCTTAACGACGCGAAGACGACCCTGGCAGTCAAGCTATCGATAGCCTACGTGGATCCCCAGAATAACCCGCTCGTCACAGTCACCCTCGCCGCGTGCGCGGTGTACATGCTGCCGCTGATTGTCATGTTCTTCCTGGGACAGAAGCACATCATACAAGGTGCGCTGACCAGCGGGCTGAAGGGGTAGGCCTGGTTGATGGGGATTGTGTCAGGGCTTGGTGAGCAAGCTCTGTTTGCTATCCTACGGCTATGACGATATCCCACTGGCCGGGCCAGCACGATCTGCTCGGCCAGCGGCTGATGATGTGCAGGTGCTGGCCGGGCCAAGAGCGGCAGACCACCCCCTGCCGCACCGCCACCCCCGGAGCGAGTTATTCGATGCTCTCCCCGCCCCGACTTGCCAATCACTATTGCAGTAGTCTCGATAGCAGACCGGCCCTGCCGGGCCATCTAGGCCAGCGACAAGCCCCGATCTCCTAACCGAGACGAAGCGAGCTACTCCCCCAGGTAGGCCGCCTTGACTTGGGGGTTCTCCAGGAGCTCGCGGGCGCTCCCCTCCAGCGCGATGTTCCCCGTCTCCAGCACATATCCCCGGTGGGCCACCGACAGCGCCATGGCGGCGTTTTGCTCTACCAACAGAATAGTGGTCCCATCCTCGTTCAACTGTTGGACGACCTGAAAGATCTCATCTACCAAGAGAGGCGCAAGGCCCATAGAAGGCTCATCGAGCAAGAGCAGACGCGGATGCGCCATAAGCGCGCGCGCCATTGCCAACATCTGCTGTTCACCACCGCTAAGGGTGCCGCCCACCTGCTTCAGACGCTCTTTCAGCCGTGGGAACAAACCAAACACGCGCTCCAAGTCCTGATGGATTCCTTCGGTGTCTTCACGGAGGAAGGCGCCCATCTCCAGGTTCTCCTGCACCGTCAGCCGAGAAAAAACACGTCGTCCCTCTGGCGACTGAGACACGCCCCTGCCCACGATCTCGTGGGCAGGCAAGGTATGAATCTCTTCGCCTCTCAGCCTGATAGTGCCAGAGGTAGGATGAAGCAATCCGCAAATCGTATTCAATGTCGTGCTTTTCCCAGCACCATTAGCCCCGATCAGGGTGACGATCTCTCCCTCCTCAACCTTCAGAGAGATGCCTTTGAGAGCGTGGATATTCCCATAGTAGGTATGAACGTTATCAACCTCTAGCATCGCCACCGGACCCTACTCTCCTCGTTCCAAAAGCGGCCACTCTGCGCCCGAGGTAGGCTTCAATCACTCTGGGGTTGCTCTGAATCTCAGACGGCGTTCCCTCGGCGATTTTGACCCCATAGTCCAGGACCGAAATCTTTTCAGAGATGCTCATCACCACCTTCATGTCGTGCTCGATAAGCAGGATAGTGATTCCGAGTTTGTCGCGCAGGCGCCGGATGAGCTCCATCATATCCACAGTCTCAGAAGTATTCATGCCAGCACTGGGCTCGTCTAGAAGCAGCAGATTAGGCCTGCTGGCCAGGGAACGGGCGATCTCCAATCGGCGTTGATCTCCATAGGGCAGATTCTTGGCAAATGTGCTCCCATTGCCGTGAAGACCCACAAAGTCCAACAAGAACATCGCTTCATCCAAGGCATCTCGCTCCTCACGACGAGTGCGAGGGGTCCGCAGAATCGACCCCCAGACTCCCGAACGGAGCCGACTATGTTGGCCCACCAAGACATTCTCGATGACCGTCATCTTGCCAAACAGACGGATGTTCTGATAGGTGCGAGAGATACCCAACACCGACCTCTGATCAGGACGAAGCCCGCCCAACACCACGCCGTCAAAAACCAGCTCGCCCTCTTCAGGCCGCTCAAAGCCGGTGACACAGTTGAAGAAGGTCGTCTTGCCCGCCCCATTAGGACCGATGATGCTGACGAGGCCACGCTCTGGAACTGAAAGGTCGAATTCGCTAACCGCCGTCAGGCCGCCGAACCGCTTGGTTACCCGGGTTGCTTCCAGAATACTCACCCTCTAAGCCCCCGCAGAGCGCTCGGTAATACCCTTATCGCTGAGCTGTCCTTCCTGCCCCTGAAGCTCCATCCTATCGCGCGTAGAGGGCCAGAGCCCCTCGGGGCGAAGGATCATCATTATGACCAGAAGAGCACCAAAGGCCAGCATACGATAGTCACTCAACTCCCGCAAGATCTCTGGCAAACCCTTCAGCACCAATGCTCCAACCAACACCCCGGGAATACTGCCCATCCCGCCAATGATCACCAGACAGAGCACGTTGATGGAGACTAGAAGGGTGAAATCCTCTGGCCCGGTGAACTTGTTACGTGACGCAAAGATCACCCCAGCAAGGCCGGCAAAAGCAGCGCTGATGGCAAAAGCCTGTACCTTGTACTTCAGGGTGTAGATGCCCATGGCCTGGGCCACGTCCTCATCTTCCCGCATGGCCATCCAGGCCCTGCCAACCCGCGAGTTTTGCAGGCGAGAGATAACAAAGACAGCCAGCACAATGCCCAGTAGAATAAGATACATAAAGTGGAGCGTACTGGCCAAACTGGCTCCGAATAGCTCTGGACCTGCAACGGCACGGACACCACGAGGCCCGCCGGTGAAGCCGGTAAGTGCGTCGCTCTTGGCAAGGATGCGAATTATCTCTCCGAACCCCAAGGTCACGATAGCCAAGTAGTCGCCGCGCATACGCAGTACAGGAAGAGACAACAGCACGCCAGTGAGAGTGGCCAGTAGTATACCGATGGGCAGAGCCGCCCAAAAGCTCCAGCCGATGTTGAACTGAGGAGCCGTCAGAATGGCAACCGTGTAGGCACCAATGGCGAAAAAGGCCGCATAGCCCAGATTGAGAAGCCCCGTCATGCCCACCAGCACATTTAGCCCCAGGCCGAGCACCACATAGATGCCCACCGTGCCCAGAGTATAGTTCCAATACCGCCCCAGCCCAAACGGCGAGGCCAGCAAGATCACCAGAGCAACAGCGTACAGGATCTGTCTCCAGTTCTTGTGCCGGACAAAGCGTGATACCAGAGGCGTGGCCACCATCTTCGCCCGCGCTGTGTGCCACCTGTCTTTCCACGATGCCCGCCAGTGGTGGCGAGCCGAGGCAAAGGCAACCAATGCGCCAACCACGCCTGCGGCCGCCATCACCACAAATACCACCAGGGAGGCCACAACCGGCGTAAATCCAAAAGTGAGCAAATCCATTGCCCCTGGCGACATCTGAGCCAGATACCTGCGCACGTCGGCACCGGAATTCATCAGCGAAGACATCACCCAAACGAATGCTGCGAACAACAAAGCATGGGTCAGGTCCGACAACAGACCACCCATGATGGCCTCTCCCCAATCCCTGGGCTGCCGGCCAGCAACTGTCCTCGCCCCACCCCAGAGGGCGATGACCAGCAACAAAACCCACGCACCCAGGATCTGGGAGGACAAACTGAACCAATCCGCCACCATCGTGCCCGCAAGGCCGGTTAGACCCAGCAACACGACGCAGAGATTGATAAAGCCCACGAGAAGGCCACTTTGCACGTTTGAACGGATATGGCTCATGAATCGCTCCATATGCGCGCCGGCAAAAGATGCAGGCATTCACATCTTTTTTTCTGACAATACCTCTCCCAGCAAGCCTGTAGGTCGGAAAACAAGAACCAGCACCAAAACAGAAAACGCCAGCACATCTTTGAGTTGGAAAGGTATTCCCAGTGCGGCTGGACCCAAAGCCTCCATGAGCCCCAGAGCGAGTCCCCCCAACATGGCGCCCGGGATGTTGCCGATCCCCCCCATCACCGCGGCCGTAAACGCCTTGATGCCGGGAATAAAGCCCACATAGTGATATATGATGCCCATATGCAAGCCCCACATCACCCCTGCCGCCCCAGCAAGCACGCCACTGATGGCAAAGGTGCTGCCAATCACCCGATCCACGTCTATGCCCATCAGAGCGGCGATTTCCTTGTCTTCGGCCACGGCACGCATTGCCTTACCCATCTTGGTACGTTGCACCAGAACGTAGAGCCCGATCATCAGAAGGATCGAAAGAACGAAGGTGATAACACCCGTGTAGGTGATCAGTACCTCCTTGCCAGACACCATCAGCCTCCAGCCGACATTGCGCTGGAGCACTTCCGGATTGACGTACTTGTGACGCGCAGAACCGAACACCAGTTGGGCCGCGTTCTCCAAGAATAGGGATGCCCCGATGGCACTGATCAAGGGCACCAGGCGAGGTGCCTTGCGCAGAGGGCGGTAGGCAATCCGCTCCAGGATCATCGCCGCAACCATACCCACGAGCATGCCCACAGCAAAGGCCACAGCAACCGAAACGATGGACCAGCCGAGGCTCCTGTTCAGCAAACCTGTAGCACTGAGCGCCTCCAGGGTGAAATAGCCGGCAAAGGCCCCCAACATCATCACATCGCCATGAGCAAAGTTGATCATAAAGAGAATACCATAGACCAGGGTGTAGCCCAGAGCGATCAAGGAGTAGACCCCGCCCAGGATGATGCCGGAAACCGCGAAACGCACCCACGTATCTGGCCCATAAGCTTGCTCGACAAAAAGCACGCCCCACAGTCGCCATAGTATGAAGGCGACGACCAACACACCTATCGCTGGGGTGGCAAAACGCCCAAGGTTGAGGGAACGAGTGGGACGAGAGGAAACATCATCAGCCATAGTCAGCTACCTGCTTTTCAACCATACTGCCAAGCCCGCGCCCGGTGGAGTACGCGACGATGAGCCAGACTGGCGTCGGACCCCGGGCTTATGGTAGAGGCGCAGCACAACGCCCCCCCACCGGCGAGGATGTTCTTCAACACCCAACACCCGCGCCATCTATGGGGGCCAGTGGCAGATCAGCCAGGGCAAAGCAATGAGGCGGCTGTAAAGGCCACCTCACTGCTTGTCTATCAGCGAGGAACGAGGCCTACTGACCTGGCCCCTCTACCCACTCGCCACCTACTACCTTCATAAACTTGATGGCCGCCGCCGCGCACTCACCCGTGTCACTGCAGGTGAGCAAGCCGGTCAGTCCCTGGTAGTCCTTGGTGGCGCGCACTGCATCGGCCAGAGCCTTGCGAGGGATGATCAAAGAGCTACCGCTCTCTATCGCCACTTCGTCCATAGCTTTGATCAGGATGGCCATGGCGTCGTAGCCGTGGGGGCTGAAGGGACTCAGCTTGCCCTGCGGGTCACCATAGGCCGACTCATAGTCTGCTTTGAACTTGGTGAAGGCTTCCGACTCGGGGATGGGCACGTAGGTCGAGAATGTGCCCTCCGCCGCATCGCCCGACAAATCGAGATAGTTTGCACCGTAGGTGCCGTCGCAGCCAAAGAACAGGACGCCTTCCAGGCCAGCCCCGGCCATCTGGGTGACCAGCACGGCAGCATCGGCATCGTAGCCGCCGAAGTAGATCAGCTCGGGCCCAGAGGCAGCGATCTTGGCCAGCGGAGCACTGTAGTCGGTCTCACCCGGGGTGATGGCCTCGGTGCCCACCACCGTGCCTCCCAATCCCACGAAGAAGCCAGAGGTCATCTCCGTCAGACCCTGCCCATAGGCACCACCGTCATGCATGAGGACGATCTTGCGAATGCCAAGGGTGTCATAGATATAGTTGGCAGCGTACTCGCCCTGCATCCTGTCGTGGAAGCATACCCTGTTGAACACTTCCGACCCCAGGTCGGTCAGCGGAGGGTTAGTCGCCGATGGCGACATCATCACGATGCCAGCATCCCCATAGATGGGGATGGCCACCTCGGTCGATCCAGAGAAGGTGTGGCCATCCACGGCCACGACTCGTGGGTCAGCGGCGAACTTGTTGGCCACGGCTGCGCCTTGCTCAGGCGTGCCCTGGGTGTCCTCGATGAGCAGCTCGATCTCGAAATCCTTCACCTTCGGCTGGTCCTTAACCGCCAGCTCGGCACCCCGCGAGATGTCGATGCCAAAGGCCGAGTAGTCGCCGGTCGTGGGGCCAACGTAGCCAACCTTGATGGTCTGGCCTTTCTCAAACTCGGCACACCCCCAGGCGTCTGCGCATTCGTGCTTGGCAGCACACCCTGAGAGAACCAGGATGACAGCCATCGAGACAACTAAGAGAGCTGCGAGCTTTCTCATTTCTCTTGTTCCTCCTAGAAAATGTGAACATGGCCTAAGCGCCGGGCCGGGCAGCTATGCCGGGCAGTACGGGGCAGCCACCCCCGCACCTGACTCGGGGTCCGACGCCAGCGTTTCCGGGAATCAGTTCTCGGGCTTGTGCCTCCTTTGTGTTCCTCATCATCATGAGGCTGCTTTCCGGATGCAACATAAACTCACTCTACCACAGGTGACAACAAACGGCCAATTGCCCGCACTGCCTCGTGCATGGGTCTGCCTTGGGCCTGGCCGTCTCTTGCCTTGCTATATTCTCTCAAAGACAACCATATAATGGCAGAATTGGCCCCAGAGGTCAAGAATCGGTTCAGACCAGATCCCGCGCCACCGGAGCCATCCATTGCAGCCAGTTCAGTGCGGTGTTTTGCTTCTGGTAGGGGCGCACCACGCTTCGCCCCTGGCCAGCCCGCCAAGGCAGGCTGGCAGGTCGCGATGCCCCCTACACCCGAGATAGACCTCCAACACGCGTGGATCGCTTCGGATCTCCTCGGGGAAGCCTTCGGTCAGCTTCTTTCCCCTGTCCATCACGATGATGGAGCGTGTCTCTACTGCTCCAGCCCGAATGGCCTGCAACGCCGGCGCTGGGCCAATGAGAGCATTATACGCACTTTTCCGTTTGAGACAAGTATGCTCTTGGAGGGCATCGAAAAACGGTGACAGAGGTCGCTCTCACCCGGGAGGGGCGATTCGCCCCGGCATCTCCGGCCTTCGGCCTCCGACCAAGATCTGCGACGAATCGCCCCTACACCAGGGCCTATATCCGTCCTTTGTATTCGTTTATACCGTGCTGGGCGGAGTATCCACTCAATGCATGGCCGATTCGGCTTCAGTGAGATTCGGAGCCGCTTTTTCGATACTCTCGCCAGCGGTTGAGCCGACGACGCGACCGGCCAGATTCTCTCGACAGCAACCTCGTCCTCACTACCCGTCGTGCGTTGCGCACGCCTGAGCATTTGCTGGCCAGGCGATTCTGCCATATAATCGACAGCTGACTCCTGTCGGCACCGATCTTGGGGGGCATGCATGACACCCCGTGAGAGCCTGGCGACCTTCATGGCGAGTCTAGAATGAGCATTGACGCAATCCGTACCCCAGCCTGCAGACCTATCGTGGGGCAAGAGGAGGACAGGAATGACCAGGCAGAAGTCGATGAGCGTTTTGCAGATCACAGGCCGCGAGCGCTCCGAGCTAGTGGAGATGCCCGTGCCGCAGCCGCAGCAGGCAGAGGTCCTGGTGAAAGTCCTGGCCGTGGTGACCTGCAACCAGTTCGACCTCCACATATTCCATGGCCGGCCGATGCTCGACCCAACACAGCCGGTGGTCTTTCCCCAGCCACCCGGATTCCCCGGCCACGAGTGGGTTGGAGAGGTATTGGAACTTGGTCCCGGGGCCACCCAACTCCAGGTGGGCGACTGGATATGTGTGCCTGGGGGCAGACCGAGGGGCACGGGGCGTCACTATCCTGGGGCCTATGCCCAATACCGGGTGGTGGACGAGACAGCCAGTATCAAGGTGCCGAAGGGCATCGACCCCCTCAAGCTCGCCCCCCTTGAGATGGCCGCCTGTGTCAGTGCAAGCATCCTGGAGCTCAAGGCCATGAACGCCATCGAGGGAAGGAGGGCGGGCGTGAGCGGATTGGGTCCGGCTGGTCTGATCGCCGCTCAGATGCTGCGGGCCGAGGGAGCGGATCAGGTCATCGGCGTGGAGGTGAGCCAGCCACGCAGAGAGCATGCGCTCTCCTCGGGTGTGGTGGACAGGGCCATCGATCCGAGGGGCGAAGAGGGCCAGGCCTTTCCCGTGCGCCGTGGCGGCGACTTGGGGCGTGACAGGCATGGCGGACCGATCGACGTGGCCATAGACTGTGCCGGCGCAAGAGCCTCTGTGCAGTATCTGATGGACCACACGAAGGATATCGTCTCTCTGTTCGCTGTGCAGCGCGAACCGTATACCTTCGAAGGGTGGTTCGTGGGCCTGCATCAGGGCCTCAAGCTGTTCGGGTATCCGGGTCGCAACCCGGCGTGTGGCGAATATGCCGTCCGCCGGGTGAGGAACGGGAGCATCGACCTGAGTCTAGCGGTCAGTCACACGATGTCTCTAGAGGAATACGACAAGGCCCTGGAACTCATGGAATCGCATCGCGCGCTGAAGGTGGCGTTCTTCCCAAATGAGACGCCCTGACATGCCGTGCCTCGGTTCTGGTTACGGGTCAGAGTATGCAATACGGAGACGCCGAAGTCGAGCCACGCACGCTGGACAATCTGAGTATCAGACATGATTATCTGGTAGGAGGAGAAGTGGAGCCAAGACTGGTTCGTCACGCAGAAGTGATTCCTGTGGAGGCGGAGCCGGGGATCTGCCGGCGCACGCTGGCCTGGGGGGAGCGAGCTATGGTGTTGGAGAGCACCTTTGAGGCGGGAGCAGAACTGCAGGCTCACAGCCATCCCCACGAGCAGATCACCTACGTGGTCAGTGGCGAACTCGAGATCAGACTGGGAGACGAGGCGTACATTCTCTGCCCCGGGGATAGTCTGTTCGTTCCGGGGGGAGTTCGTCACGCCGCCGCTGCGCGGACCGAGAGCGTGGCCGTCGATGCCTTCTCGCCACCCCGGGAGGACCTCAAGTGAACGATTACCGCACGTGAGATTGACGTCTGACATCCATCAAAGCGGGCCTCATGGCTTGTGCCCGCTCACAGAGAAGAAGTGTTGAGCCACTAGGAGGGCATATCATGGGACGGGACATCAAGGTACTGCTATTGGTTGGCGGACCCCAGTATCACGACACGCCAGAGACTCGAGCCGCGCTCTCAGGTCTGTTGAGCCGCAAGTTCGATGTTACTATGACTGACGATCTTGGGGTGCTGCAGCCGGACACGCTCAGCGCGTACGATGTGATCGTGAACTTTACCACTTTCCTTGAGCCCACAGATGAGCAGATCGGCGCGCTGCTGGACGCCGTCAAGGGAGGCAAGGGATTCGTCGGGATCCATGGAGCTACGGCTACGTTCTGGAATTCTCCCGCCTACTTGGAGATGATCGGTGGCAAGTTCATCGTCCACGATCCCAACAAGGTTTTCACGGTCAACATCAGCACCTCCAAGCATGTGGAGAAGCACCCGATTACCGAGGGCGTAGAGGACTTTTGCATCCAGGATGAGCTGTACATCATCGAGGGCGATCTGACTCAATGGCACATCCTGGCGCGCGCTGAGGGGCATCCCATCGTCCACACAAAGACCTGGGGCAAGGGGCGCGTCTATAGCAACGCCCTGGGCCACGACGCAAGGGCGTTGAACAATCCTGGTTTCCAGACGCTGAGTGTCAACGGCGTTGAGTGGGCTGCTGGGCTAAGATGATCGGCAACTGAAACAGAGAGTCGAGAACAAGGAGGGTACGAGATGCGACTCGAAGGCAAGGTAGCTATTGTCACGGGCTCCTCAAGTGGTCTGGGACGGGCCATAGCAGTTCTGTTCGCCAAAGAAGGTGCCAGGGTCGTGGTGAATGCGGATCGCAACGTGGCCGGCGGTGAAGAGACTGTCGGGATGATCAAGAAGGCAGGAGGTGAGGCGATCTTTGTCAAGGCCAGTGTC
>SDBU01000845.1_pt1 | contig 44505 bp, 39 predicted proteins | sample 2277071 | NCBI WGS metagenome assembly SDBU01 (sample SAMN10397929, study PRJNA504765) | marine sediment metagenome | isolation source: marine sediment core GS08_GC12, 126 cmbsf | place: Arctic Ocean: Gakkel Ridge, Loki's castle | collected 2008
CGCCGTCCAAAACCAGGATCACTTTGTCTTCATACAATATGGGCGAGGTCGCCATTCCATATTTGCTTTTCGGCGTGTCGATTTTACGCTGCCAGACCTTCTTTCCCGCGTGGTCATAACAGAGCAGCCCGTAGGTCCCGAAATAGACGTAAACATGCTTTTCGTCCGCGGCCGGGGTGGAAGATGCGGGATTATTCAGGGGATGAAACCTTACCTTCGTTTCGGCCTGGATAACCTGTCGCCATAGGATTTTGCCGTCTTCACGGTCAATGGATAACGTAATAAGTTCCTTTTTATTGGCCGATTCATAGGCCGTGAGAAAGATACGGTCGTTCCAGATGACGGGAGACGAGTGGCCCGCGGGAATGACGGTTTTCCACAGAACGTTCGATTCCGGACTGAATTGAACAGCAATGCTGCCCGCTTTAGATACTCCCTGTCCATTGGGGCCGCGAAATTGATTCCAATTGACTTTTCCCTGCTGCCCGTTCGCTGTCAAGTTGAACAAAAGAATAATAACCGCATAGATACCGGCCTTTGCCGTTAACTTGTGTCTCTGATATTTCCCATTTAAGCGGTTATAGAGCATAATTGTCTCCGTACGACCCTGATAATTTCACTAAAATCACGTTGAACTATCAAGAATTTTCTTTTACGAGGCAGCTTTGTTGAAAATTTACACAAAAACATGGTTTTTTATGCACCGGACTTCTTCCAACTACTGCTTTTGTGCAGACCTGGTACCGACCAAATACCCACCTGCCTATAAGGCAGTGAAGGTATCCAATTCTAAAACTTGTCCCGAGCGCAGTCGAGGGATCTAATTCTAAATTCCTTCTTCCCACTTTCTAACCGGGCCTTTAGCCCGTTGAGCCGTCAGTGCCGGAGTTAATTTTATGGATTCCTACTAACGTTCTGCGCGGGCATTTTTCAATCAAAACCGAACATACCTAACGGCAAAATCCAAAAAAAATGAAAAAATTTTATCTCCTTTTCTATAAACGGGTAACGAGAGACGGGCGACGAGCGACGACTCTTATTTTCGTATCAAAAGCGCACATTCGTCCAATTATAGAGGGACGTGTTTTTTTGGGCACGTTGCCAAAAAGACGTTAATGTGTAAATGCGTGGATGAGTGGATGTGTGGATGCAGGGATGCGGAATGAGAACATACTGGTCGGCTATTTTTTCGAGTGCCTTGCGTGTAAAGCGAGCTTTATTCGCGTTGTGCCGCAGGATTGTGCGGTCACACACGAAGGCCGGGTTTACCTTAAAGAGCCCGGCCTGGCGGGAGCTGGTGCCGACGAGCGAGTATTTATCGCAGCTATCAGATGTCCTTGCTGCTTTTCAAAGGATGTGCGATCGGCGGAGATTGGGGATAAAAAATGAGGCCGAGGGTTATGGGCTGATACCATTAACGCAGGGCAAATTCGCGATTGTAGATGCCGAGGATTTCGATACCTGTCCTGAGCAAAAAAAAGCCTGCCCTGAGCGTAGCCGAAGGGTCGAAGGATCAGATTTCGGATTTCAAACTACCAGATAACTCCTTATATAACAAGATGATACAGTCAAAAACCAATAATCATTTATCAACAATCAATAATCATTGTGCCCTTCTTGCCTCTACAACTGTAGAGAGTTCTCTACAAATCAACCCTTTATTATGCAAAACGAACCCAATTTCGGGAAAGCTCAAATGAACGTAAGTGCCATATTAACAAAGGATTATGAAAATAAACCCAATTGGACACTTGGTGAAAACGAACCCAATCAAAGCCAATCAAAGCCAATCAAAGCCAATTAAAGCCAATAAAATGCCAAAACAAACCCAAAAAAATGAAAAAAAGCTGAGTAAATGGGTAATTTCGTGTAATATTTTTACTGGATAAAACGTCTTACCAGAGGGAATGTTTGCTTAACTAAACGAGCAATAACTGAAACTACATGTAAAAAGAAGGAGAAACTCAAGATGAAAAACGCCACACGCTCGGCCCTCGTAGTAAGCACAGTTATCATTGGAATCTCAGCAATCTTGTTTTCAAACGCCCTTGCTCAACGTTCATCCAGGGGAAGGGGAAGGGGGCAGAGTGATTCAGAACTTGAAAAGCCTCCCGTCCCAAAAGATGATAATGAGAAAAAAATTCTTGGCATTCTTGCCGATATACTCAAAACCCAAAGTTTTAAAAACGTACCGCCACAAGATGGGCGATTCTTGCGCATTATGACGGAATCAATGAATGCAAAAAATGTCGTTGAGATCGGAACATCTACCGGCTATTCCGGCATCTGGTTCGGCATGGCCCTTCAAAAAACCGGCGGCAAGTTGACGACATTTGAAATCGACGCCCAGCGAGCCGCTACGGCCCGTGCAAATTTCAAACGAGCGGGTATGGCCGATATCATCACGCTTGTCGAAGGGGATGCTCACGATGAGGTCAAGAAGCTAAAAGAAAAAATCGATATCCTCTTTCTCGATGCAGACAAAGAAGGCTACATCGATTATCTCGATAAACTTTTACCCTTGGTCCGGCCCGGCGGGCTTGTCATTGCCCACAACATTAATCCCAGGATGGCTGACCCTAAATATATGGAGGCGATAACAACAAATCCTAATCTGGAAACCATTGTTCGAAGCGGAGTTAGTGTAACGATTAAAAAAAGATGATAGCAGATAAATCCCTTGTTGGGACAAACCACCTGATAAGCAATCTAACAAAAGCTAACATCTTAGCAGGCAAAACCACCTGTATTTGATTTGTAAGTATGTTCTTATCTTGTTCTTTCGAGCAGGGCGACGGCGAGCCGGCGGAGGGGATGGCAATCGGGGCAGCGATTGATTTTGGCGACGACCTGGTCAGAAGGTCGGTTGGTTTTGATTTGTCTATATCAGGAGTCTTTTCATGAACACACCCATACGCAATATCAATCTGTTACTGTTGATTCTCCTATTTACGACGACCAACATTTCAACATTGTATAGCGCTGCCGAGGACACTTTCTGTGCAGTTGGCACGTATGAGTGCATTGGCCTATATTTCAAATCGCCGGACCTCGGCCAGTGCCGTGTCCGGTTCAGGCAAAAGGGAACGTCGACGTGGCGAGATGGTTATCCCCTCGTCCACGATCGGCGCGATAATGAGTATCGTGGAAGTATCATAGGTTTGAAAACGGACACTATCTATGATATCAAAATCACTCTTAATAACAAAAGCCAAGAGCTAATATGCGCAACCAAAAATGATAGTTTTCCCATCGGCAAGATAACCTACCTGGAAGCCGGTATCCACACAAAACCATTGAAGATAACCGAATCCGGCACGCCAGAAGGTTATCACTTAATCACGCCAGCCAAAGATTCGAAAGCGACTATTGACGTTCGAAATTCAGAAGAGTACACCTGCGTGATTGATGCCGATTACGTGGTTCTTCGCGGAGTTGAATTCAAGAACGCCGCGGTTCACGGGGCCTTAATCAAGTCCAAACGCCATGACAATGTCATCGAAGACTGCCATTTCACATTCTGGGGCAGGATAGGCGGCCCGAGGACATACGGGAACCGAGGCGGCACCGACAGCGCTATCTACGCTGAACGCGGCTCGGGCAACCTCACGATTCAGCGCAATTTAATTGAGAATCCGCGAGGCGGGTCGAACGACTGGGATACGGGTCATCCGGCCGGCCCTCAGGCTATTACACTTATCAATTCGAGCGGCGGAAACGTCATTCGCTACAATGAGATTCGGTCAACGGAAGACCACGGCTTTAATGATGCCATCGGCGGAGGGTCCAATTACAGTTTCCAGGGAAGCCCCAATCGCGACTCGGACATTTATGGAAACATCATTTCCAATGTGTGGGATGATGCAATCGAAAGCGAAGGGGCAAACATGAACGTTCGGATATGGAACAACTATATCGAAAAAACGTTCCAACATATTGCCACTGCATGCACATCAAAAGGGCCTCTATATATCTTCCGAAATGTTTTCGCCGAAAGCCGCCGTACTCACCGGGACCCCCTTGGCGGAAGCATGATAAAAGTAGGCCAGCGAGATAAGTTTGGAGGAGGAAGAAAGTTCGTGTTTCATAACACGGCTATTCAACCCAAAGGCGCATTTCATGTTTTTAGCGGCCATGTCAATCCGAACACAGTTACGCGAAACAACATTTTTGACTGCCCGGGTCGGCTGACATCTTCACGGCCGGTCGAGACAGATTGCGATTTTGATTACGACCTTTTTACAGGTATGGATCGAGGTATTGCCAAAGAAAGACATGGTATTCGAGGCAATCCTTCATTTATAAAATCGTATGCTTTAGAGTTTTATCCTTCTTCAACGACTACTAAGATCAAATGGGGCAAAGTTCCGATCAAACAGGGAGATAAGAACGTAACCTTGACCGATCCGGTAATGACAGTTCCAAATCCCGTTGTTGATTCGGGAGTGAGACTTGCAAACTTTAATGATGATTACGCCGGCAAAGCGCCTGACCTGGGGGCCTTTGAGCTGGGGCGGCCGCCGATACGTTTTGGCCGAAGAGCAACAGGTAACCACTGGGCTCCCTGGGAACTTCACTAACACGATTATCGAAAACCCCCTATATTATCGTTTGCTTTAAGCTCTTCCAATAAGCTTACCGCTTCGGCCACTATTGCTTCACCTGTGCCGCGTTCTACAAAGCTGTGAAAGCCTGTCCATATTTGGTAACCACCCAAATCGTATGCCTGCTTGTCGGGGATGTAGCCGATATAATCGTTGGCCAGCCCGACGACATAAGTGTAGCGGAAAGGAGAACGGCGTTTTATTTCGGTTCCAAGCTGTCCGAACAATTCACCGGGTACACCGACAAATGCGATATCATCAATGAGTATAACGTGCAGCCAGGTATTGCGAAGCTCACCTTGATGCTTTGCGAGTTCTTTTCTCATATTTCTGAAAACCTGGATAATATCCTCAGGGTTGCCTCCGAGTCTTTTATTGCAGTAGAAAGAGACGGCCTTTTCCTCGGCGTCCTCGTCAAAGTTCCTTACCCGGTACTTGAACTGTTTTTTCACCGAGGTTACTGTTGGGACTTGCCTCTTTTGGACTTTGGAATAGGCAAGCTTGACGGCATTTTTGATCCTGAGTATCCTCTCGTCCATTGAAAGGGAGAGAACATGAGTGGAACCAAACGCCCCCGGCACAAAGATTGTTGTCCTGCCAAGCTCTTGTTCCAACTCCTGAGCGGCTAATCCATAGAACGCCGGAGAACGGCCACTGCTGCGGACCCCGATATTGTGCGAAGAGTGGTTGAAAAGAAGCGCTTCCAGGGTCCCATCCGCTCGCTTGAACGCGAGGACCGGCAGCTCGGGGTCAAAGGGCCCGGTTGGTCTTAAGGCATCGGCCCTGGAACCGACCCAGTAGATTGTGCCGTCCTTTAGCAACTGCCGGCTGTTTTGTCCGACTGTGGATTCCTGGCCCAACCAAAAGTACATTGAAGCTGATGGGGCATTTTTCAGCTTCCGGTTAGCTTTGTGTACAGCCGATACAATGGCATCTTTCACACGCCGGCAAAAGGTTTTATCTCGTTTATACCCATGTACGGTGACGGTTGTCGGGGCGTGATGTGTGTGAGTAGATGTGATAAGAATATTCTCAAAAGGAATTTTTTCTTCGGCTTCGATTTTTCTGCAAATATCGTCGAGAATGTCCCGCTGCAGAACGAGGACATCGCATGAAACGATGCAAATTTTAGTGTTTGCTTCAATCACTATCGCTGATGCCCTGAGTTTGCCTTCCTGCCCCACGACATGGCCGGGAGATATGCCTCCGGCGATTTCCATCGAATCATCGCCTATAATTTCTGCTGCGGCAGCGGCTACCTTTATTTGTTTCATGGGTTTTCCTAATGTGGGTATGCAGGCTGTCGACAATAGCAGGAATACGACCAATAGTATGCGGGGCGTTTTCATTTTTTCTGCTCCATCCGTCTTCATATATTCTTATTTTGTTCTTTCGAGCAGGGCGATTGCGAGTTGGCGGAGGGTGTCAGCCTTTGTGTCGAAGGGGTTCAGGAGGGCTGCCGCCTCGTCGGCGAGTTTTTTCGCTAACTGCTTGGATTTTTCGATTCCCACCACCGCGGGGTAGGTACACTTGTCAGCCTTGGCGTCTTTGCCGGCCGTCTTACCCAACTGCTCACTCGAAGCACAGACGTCAAGAATGTCGTCGGCTATCTGGAAACCAAGGCCAATCTTCAGGCCATATTCAGATAAGGACTCAAGCTGGCTTTTATTTGCGCCGCCACAAACAGCCCCCATTACAGCGGCGCATTGGAACATTTTAGCAGTTTTGTTGATATGAATAGCTCGCAGCTCCTGTTCGTTTGCCTGTGTCTTTTTTAGAGGGGCTTTGAAGTCGGCCATTTGGCCTGCAATCAAGCCTGCCGGCCCGGCTGCCTCTGCCAGCTCACGAACCAGCCTCACCGCAACGGCCGGCTCATCAATCTCTTTGGCCAAAATCTCGAAAGCGAGTGTCAGGAGGGCATCGCCGGTCAGGATAGCCGTAGCCTCATCAAAGGCCTTATGGCAGGTCGGTAACCCTCGTCGAAAGTCATCGTCATCCATCGCAGGCAAATCATCGTGTACGAGCGAATAAGTGTGCACCATCTCGATGGCCGCGGCGGCAATTTCAGCGTTGTGGTTGATTTTGCCGGCAACAAGCTCGCAGCAGAAGAGAACCAGCACCGAACGTATGCGCTTACCCGGTGCAAAGAGGGTGTGCTTGATTGCCTTTTTCAAATCGCTGTTAATCTCGGTGTGTTTGGCCAAAAGCTTTTGCAGGGCCTGGTTGACGGCCTGTGCTTTCTTTTGTAATAGAGCATTGAAGTTCATTGACTATTTACTATTGACTATTTACGATTGATAATTGGAAAAGACATCTTATTCGATACTAAATGGAAAATAGAAAATAGTAAATAGAAAATTGTAAATGGTTCTAATTCTTGGCGTTACGGCATCAGGTAAAGGCCAGTTGGCGTTTGGGCTGGCACAAAGTCTGGGTGCTGAAATAATCAGCGTGGACTCAATGAAGGTCTATAGACGGATGGACATCGGCACCGGCAAGCCGCCCAAAGAGGCCCGCGAAAAGCTCCCCTATCATTTAATTGACGTGGTTGAGCCTAGCGAATCGTTCAGCGTGGGTACGTTTCTGGATTTAGCCAATGGTGCAATAGAGCAGATAAAGAGTAGAAAAAGACCAATTATCACGGTTGGCGGGACGGCTTTGTATATAAAGGCGCTTCTGTATGGCCTGTTTGAAGGGCCGGGGACTGATGAGCAAATACGCGCGGAATTACAGGCCCGAGCGGAAACCGAAGGGGCCGAGCTCTATCGCGAATTGGCGAGAATCGATCCCGCAGCCGCCGAGCGCATCAGCCCCAACGATACGAAGCGGATCATCCGGGCCCTGGAGGTTTACAAAATCACGGGCAAGCCTATATCGAGTCTCCAGAAGCAATTCAGTGCGGAAAAGCCCTTGCGGGACTGGACGATAATTGGGCTTAGGAGAGAAAAGACCGAAGAGAACAAGAGGATAAACACCAGGGTCAAAAGGATGATTAGTGCCGGGCTGGTCGATGAGGTCCAGTCTCTGCTTGCCGAAGAGTCCGCCAAAGGCGGATTAAGCAAACAGGCCCGCTGCGCAATCGGCTACGCTGAGATAATCGATCACCTCTCGGGACGAACGTCTTTGGAGGATGCCATCGAGCTTATCAAGAAGAACACCCGCCGGTTAGCCAAAAACCAGCGTACCTGGTTTAGGACGTTTCCGGGTGTAAATTGGATTGACATCGAGGCGGAAGAGTCGGGCGAGAAAATCCTCAGTCGAGCGAAAGAATTATTGTCTGGTTCCTGAAGCAGTGGAGATGGAGTTTTGAAAAGCAAGCAGGAGACGGCTAAATATATCACGTGAAAAAAGACAGACCTTAGACTGTTTGTAGCTGGCGTTGGGCACGCAGGACGGCGGCGGCATCGCCGAGAACAAGCTGTTTTATCAAACTGGCGGAAACCAACGTAAGGCCCATATTGAATATTTTTTCCTCAACCATCGAGGCAATCATCCTGGCCGTTTGCCGTGAGACGTCATGCTTCTCTACCAGGTCCTTGACTATTCTGGATTTTTCCCACCGCGACCTGCTGTCCAAATGTTCGGTTTTGCAGAGCAGCTCAGCGTCCGCCAGCTCCTTAATGTCAATCGAAACAACCTCAATTCTGGAGCGTTTAAGCTTGCGCTCGAAATGGTGTTCGCTCAAGGCCACTGCGGCTTCCTCATATTTCGTGGCTGTCAGAACGGCCTTGATTATGGAAAAGATTTCGCTGCTGGTTGCAGTGCGGCGGTGTTGTCTTTTATAAAGATAAAACGTTACGACCTCCGCCAGCTCTTCTGCGACGGAAATGTCCGGTTGGTCGATTCTGCTGAGGGCGTTGCTGATAGTCCCTATGATTTTGGTGTGCAGGTATTCTTCGACACTGCCATCTGTCTTTATGACTTTAAGCTGCATTTATATACCCTCCTGTTTCTTCCGTGTTAAAATATAACATCGCCTTGACCCATCCATGGCCGCGATGCAGCAGATACTTTCTATTTCTTATAGTTAAAAAGCGTTGGCTGCTCAACAGGCCCAGCTTCAGCAATAACGTGACTGACTTCCTCAATCAATTCACCTGCATCACTGAAGTCACGATAAACACTTGCAAAACGAATATATGCAACCTTGTCAACTGCACTAAGGTTTTTCATTACACTTTCACCGATGAAGGCTGATGAGACCTCCTTGTCGAAGTTCTGGAATATATTCTCTTCTACCTTTTCAGCTATTTGTTGAATCTGCTCTGCCAAGACAGGTCTCTTGTAACAAGCCTTCTGCAAACCGGCAATGACTTTGTCCCTGTCATAAGGAACGCGAGACTTGTCTTTTTTCACCACGTAGAGCTTAAAGCTCTCACCTATCTTTTCATAGGTGGTGAACCGCTTTTTGCACACCAAGCACTGACGCCGGCGTCTGATTATTCGCCCGGCATCACTTGAGCGTGAATCAACAACCCTATCGCGGTCTTCCTTGCAAAAGGGACATCTCACAAGCCAGGCCCACCTCAATCCCGATTTACAGGGACACAAAAAAGTTTTCAACTCGTTGGTATCGACACCACATGTCGCTATTGTTAGTATTCTAAAGACAACATATAGTATGTCAAAAGAAATTTTGCAGCAGGCTGCTGACGAGCTGAGCAGGAGAGTGTTAAGTTTTTTTGGGGCAGCGCTTAATTTGTGGCAGGATAAGCAGTAATGGAAAAAACTTAAGGAAACCGGCAGCTTTTTTGGCGGGTAATTTTTTTATAAAAGTGGGTAATTTTTTTATAAAAAAAGCCCCTGCGTCCAAACGCAGGGGCCCAACTCGGAAAGAAACTTATACGCCCCCCCCGAAGAGCTCTGTTCCAAGTCCTATGGAATGCGAAAGCATTGTTTTCGATCGCTTCCTGCGAATTGTCGACAAGCAGGATTATTAAATTGGGCCAACGGCCTCAATCAACAGGCTGCGTTCAACCTCTTTATGTTCAGCCCAACCTCAATTAAAGTATACTATACAAATCGCCAGGTGCAAATTGAGGGAGCGGCTTTTTACAGGAGGCCGATAAAATTGATACTCGATACTGGATGCTCGATTCTCGATACTGGATGCGTATATGAGTAGATGCGTGAATGGGTGGATGAGAGGGTTAGGGAGGGAAAATTTGTTGACCGGAATTGGGGTTTTTTTGCGAGGCCTAAGATTCAAACTTAAAAGTGCGTTGGCCGTTCGGTTTCTTCTCTGCAATTTGGCGCCATAAGTGCACAGCTTTTTGGCTACGGGAGCAGAAGATCAGATAATAAATAGGATTCCCTCTCGTCGTCTTTATACGCTCGTATTCAAACTCAGTGTATCCAAGTTGCCCTTTTATCTGTTGGATATACATATCTCGTAACACTTCCGCTCGTTTATGTGTAGGAGCTTTGCTCAAACGAGAACGCCAATCAACGCCAGGTCCCAAACAACGATCAAGTGGTGATTCTGGATTATCCAAGTAATATGCTGCCCAGTTTCTCAAAGCATCGAGACGGTCAGGGAAGAAAATGATGAGATCTGTTCTTATACTTGCCAAAACCTTGAGTGTCTTAAACTCAAGGTGAAGGCCATAAGGATCAAGAAAAGAAAGCGATAGTGTCTTGTCAGGAATATCAGCAACTATCTGGTAAATTTTTTTGTTTGCATCGCCTTGGATTATTTGTGAATCTGGCCTAAACCTATTTACTCGGATTTCGAGTGGAGAGTATTTTTCTGGTTCTTCCTCGCATAGATGGAGTTTAGTAAAAGAAAACGGAGCTTGTGCTGCAATCAATGGTGAACCCCAATCAATTTTGCGAGAGTTTTTTAATCTCTCAATTCCGGCACCAGCAAAAAGGTCGACGTAATGGAGACCTGACCATTTTTTGTCCTTCATAGAAGTTGTGAAAATATCGATGTATCGCCTGATAAAATGGTGTTTATATTTGGAATGCTCCGGGACTACAGGAATGCACAGGTCATCATCCTGAGGTGTTGGGAGTTCAAACATAAACTGCTTCCCTTGATTTGGGTGTCTGGTTCCAAATACGGCCATCGATAGTACGGCCGTTTTTTTTCTTGTTTTTTCCGCCCCATTGTTTGAAGAAGAAGGGAAGACCAGATGCGATGCATTGGTCTCGAATATCGGTAGCCCATTCAGGCTTCATTATTCTTGCACCGGGGCCGGATTCGCCGCCAACAATTACCCAGTCGATTCCTTCAAGATTGATATCGGGAATTGGGCCAAGAAGCGGCTCAAACGATATGAACTTTATGGCGGCGGGAGTTTGCCTGAGGTAGTCTATCCGGGACGCGTAGTCGGCATTTTCAACAGTAACGCCCATCCATACATTTTTCGGCCAGGGAAGACTTGGGCTTAATTGAAGCAGCCGGCCGGACCGCTTGGTCAATACCTGAAAGCGATGGTGAGAGGCTCGCCGCATAACATCAAAGATTTTCAGGATGAACTCCAGCGGGACGTCTTTGTGAAAGAGGTCGCTCATGGAATTAACAAAGATTGTTCGGGGCTGCTTCCAGCGGAGGGGCATTTCGAGCAGATGAGGGTGTAGGGTAACCCGGAAGCCATTGGCATAGTTTCGGCTGCGAGCGGCTTTGAGGCGAAGTGCGAAACGCCGGGCGTAACAATTTCGACAGCCGAGACTGATTTTTGTGCAGCCGGTGACCGGGTTCCAGGTGGACTCGGTCCATTCGATTTTAGATTTTCCGGCCATTTGGGCTCCGTTAAGAGAATATATTGTGAATGATAAACCTTTGAAGAGTAAAAACAAGCAATAAATTATGTGGCTGAATATCCAGCTGTGAGTTGAGATTTACGGATTTTTGTTTTCGGTTTATTTTTCTTCGATTTTTGCTTTGCTTTTTAGCTTGTCTATGAAGTCGTCGATGGCCTTTGATTTTGCCTGCTCTTTGAGTGTGTTTATTATCTGGTCTTTTACTTCTTTTAGGGGGGGCAGGGCCGGTGGTTTTCTGTCATAGAGTTTGGCTATGTGGAAGCCGAAGCGGGTTCGAAAAACGTCGCTTGTCTGGCCGATGCCCAGGTTGAAAACTACATCCTCGAACTCTTCCACCATTTGTCCCTTTGTAATATAGCCGAGGTCGCCGCCATTTTCGGGACAGTCGGAATACTTTTGGGCCAGTGTTTCAAAGACGGCGCCATTTTTGAGCTCATTCTGTGCTTTCTTTATTATATTTTGGGCGGCTGCTTCATCTGTCTGCCAGCTTATGTGTTTTACTATATGGGAGACCCTGATTTGTTCAGGGGATTTGAATTGCTCCTTGTTTTGGTCATAGTATTTGTCGATATCTTCCTTCGATGGCTGGGGGAGGTCTTTAGCGATATCTTCGAGCCTTCGCTCGACTTTTATCTGTATCTCTATGGTTTCTTTTATTTTTGCATCATCCTCGGTTTCAAAATCCTTGTAAAACTGCTCGGAGTCGGCGTATTGCTCTTTAATCTTAGCCAAAACAGATTCGAGCTCAGCTTCCGGTATCGGATCGCCATGCTTTTTTGCTTCCTGTCTGATTAAGACCATTTCGATTACATTTTCTTTAGACCAATCAAGGAGCTGTGCTTTTTGCTCCTTGAGGGACTGGTCCTTGAATGCCTGCTCATAATGGGGCTTTAGGCGTTCAAATTCCTGCTTTATTGACGACTCTTCGACTTTTTCGCCATTAACAATTAAAGTCATATTTGGTACCTCTTCTGGGGTTTTAAGGTTGGCGTTCTTTGGGTTTTGCAAAACAGTCGGGGTCCTTTGCCAATTTTTCCCTGGCCTCAACGGTCATCATGGCAAAAGCGGGATGCGTGCTCTCCCAGGCCCGCTCGGTAAAGGGGCTTTTCCGCATCTTTTCGACTTCGCCTGCGACCTCGTCAAAATAACTGCCGTAGATGTGCAGCGAATCGCTTATATCGACGTATCTTCCGACGTTGACGGGCTGATTTATGTTTTTGGAAATACCCTCGGCGATGATTCTCTGGAGTTCAGTGAGGGCGTAGACATTCATAAACCAGGCCTTGTAGAGGTCTCTGCTTCGCCAGTGTGTGTTCATATTGAGTGAAAGCTGGTTGGCATCATTGGGAACGAGGCGGCACCATATTCTTTGCAGGCACGGCGGGTCGTCCGTGTTTGGGTCGGCGGTGGGCATCCAGGTTATCGCCTGGGCCCTGCGGCTGTGGCCGGCGCGGGCCAGGCAATCGATGATATATTGAATCTGGTCGATTTTCCGGAACGGTTTGGATGCGTCGGCGCCGCGTATATCCTCTACGGGAGAATACGCGAACAGGCGTTCGTGATATGTATAGGTCCATTTGCCGGCGGCGGGGTCAATCCAGTGGTCGTGTATGCCGCTGACGACTTCCAGCCTGTAGGACTCGAGCTCTTCGGGGCCGCCGGGGAAGTTCTTGTGAATCCTCGGCTCGCCGAAAGGGTTGGTGATGGTAACGATAACGGTTGCATCTTTGCTGGGCGGGTTTTCGGATTTATCGTACTGTGTTTTGACTTCAAGGCCCTTCTCCCATACGGCCAGGACCGCTTTCTCCCATGCTTCGGGCAGACAATCAGCGGTTATCGAAATTACAGGGATGTCGGTGGCGGTGTTGGCTGGAGGCATTCAGGGGAGTTCCTTGAAAGTGAAGGGTTTGGTATCTTTTCTTGGTTGTGTATACATGCTGGTATCGACTTCTTCTTCAGTGACTTTGTATCGCGACCAAAAGCGGCGCGGCAAGTCGGCCAGCATCTGCTTGGCGCGGTAGGCATACCAGCTTTCGGGCCATCTGGAGATTATCCGCCGGCAGTTGTCGACCATCATAAGTTTGTAGCCTGTCATTGGCAGGCGGCCGATGCTGCGTCCCGGCACGGCCACATTGAGGAACCTCTCAGCTTCTATCTCGTCTATCTCGGAGAGCTCAACGAAATATAGTGTAACCGGTTCAGGGGGCTTAGGTATTTCTATAATCGTTTTGACCGGCTGGTTAGGATCTGTCTGTTGAGTCGTCTGCTCGTTTTGCTTGGCCGGGTCGACGGGTGCGGGTCTGGTCAGGAACTTTTTTCTGTCCATTTCTACCTGATGTGAAAAGCCTTGTTCTTCCTGTATTGGCTGCGGTTCGGGTTCAGAGGATGAAAAAACGTTTATCAGGATAATCAAGGCCACAACTGCAATCGCACCTCCTGCAATTTTGAGCCAGAACGTATTCATCGTTACTCACCATCCTTTATTAATTGATAATTGCTTATTGACTACTGATTATTTATAATCCATTTTACTGTTTGGTTTTGTTTTTTCAATATTAAATAGTCAATTGCGAATGTTTACAGGGCTTATAGAACGTGTTTGTATGGTAAAGTCGGCTCAGACAAGCGTAGGGGCTTTGAAGCTGAGCATAGATTTGGGCAAGCTGGCCGGCGAGAGCAAAATCGGGGACAGTATCGCAATAAACGGCACCTGCCTGACTGTTTCTCGGCTCACAGGCAATCTTGCGACGTTTGACGTCAGCGGCGAAACATTAGCAAAATCCAATATGGGCCGGTTGACTGCCGGCTCGAAAGTCAATGTCGAACTTTCCATGAAAATCGGCGACCGGTTCGGCGGCCACATTGTCCAGGGGCATGTTGATGGCGTGGCAACAATAAAAGCAATTGATAGTCGCGGCGAATTTGCCGATATAAGATTTGAGGCCGAGGGAGAATTGCTTGACCAAATGGTGGTTAAAGGTTCGGTCGCCGTCGACGGAATTTCTTTGACGATAGCGGGTATGGAGGGAAACAGCTTCAGCGTGGCCGTAATACCTGAGACGCTGAAAAAGACCACGCTGGGCGAGGCAAAAACCGGCGACGTAGTAAATATCGAAACCGATATAATCACCAAGACAATTAAAAAGCAGCTTGAGAAGATTTTGCCCCAGGGACAAACGCTGACGGTGGAGAAGTTAAAACAAATGGGCTTTTAAATACGTGACTCGTGGTTCGAACGACGAGAAGCAATAGATGCGATACGAAGAAATGAACAAGAGCAACGATACCAATTCGATAAGCGAACAGATGGTCATTGGGGTAACGATGGGCGATGCGGCGGGTATCGGCCCGGAGGTCGTTGTAAAGGCCTTGGCTGACCCGGATATACGCCGGGCTGCAAAATTTATTGTTTTCGGTATGAACGAACAACTTTGTTACGCGGCCGATAAAGTTGAGGTAGAACCTTTCTGGGGCCGTCATCAGCATGAAAAAATCAGCAGGGATTACCCTCATAAAGTGGTCGTAGCCGATTACGATGAGTATTCTGTTCCGCCGTGGATTAGAGGTCCGAGCAAGGTCGCCGGTGAGGCGTCTATTAAGTTTTGCCTTGATGCTATTGACGCGGCCCGGGCCGGCATTATAGACGCCGTAGTAACGGCTCCGATTAGTAAAACGAGTTGGAAGATGGCCGATGCAAGCTGGCCGGGGCATACCGAGATGCTCGCCGAGCGGTGCAAATCCAGGCGAAAGGTGATGATGCTTGTTGCCGGTCCGTTGAAAGTTGCGCTGGCGACCATTCACGAGGCGCTTTTCGAAGTGCGGCATAAGTTTATAATCGGGTGTGTTTTCGAGCCGATAGATTTATTACATATCGCATTGAAGGAAACCTGGGGCATAGAGAATCCCAAAATAGGTGTTGCGGCGCTGAATCCACACGCCGGCGAGAACGGGCAGTTCGGCGACGAAGAGAGGCGGATAATATCGCCTGCGATTTTATTGGCGCAGGAACAGGGTATCAACTGTTTCGGGCCATTCCCGGCCGACACGCTCTTTTTGCGGGCTGTCGAAGGCGAATTTGACGCCGTCGTCGCAATGTATCACGACCAGGGGATGATACCCATAAAACTGCTCGATTTCGAGAAGGCTGTTAATGTCACTATCGGCATCCCGATAATCAGGACATCGCCTGCCCACGGAACAGCCTTCGATATCGTAGACCGAAACCTTGCCAACCCCGAGGGAATGAAGTCAGCTATAATGACGGCGATAAAGATGGCGAAGACGAAGAAGAATTTAGAATTGAGAGTTTAGTTCTAAATTCTTAATTCTAAAATGCATACGAAGCATCAAATCCAGCAGTTACTCGCATCGGCGGGGGTTTTTCCAAACAAGCATTTCGGTCAGCACTTTCTGATCGACCTTAATCTGATGCGGGTGCTGATAGATTCTGCTCGTATCGGCAGCGATGATATTGTGCTTGAGGTCGGCTGCGGGACGGGTTCCTTGACTGAGGGCTTAGCCGAGCGGGCGGGCTTTTGTATCGCCGTTGAGGTTGACGATACCCTTGCTAAAATTGCACAAGAGCAGCTTGCGAAGAAGGAAAATGTCGCTGTCATCAATACCGACATACTTGAGAGCAAACATACCATCAGCGGCGCCGTTATAGAAGCAATCGAGCAGGCCCGTAAAAAACACGGAGGAAGACTGCTGTTGGTGGCCAATCTTCCTTACAATGTAGCCTGCCCTGTAATGCTGAATCTGGTTCCGGGGCCGACGGTTGCGGACGAGATGTATGTCACCATCCAGAAGCAGGTGGCCGAGCGAATGAGCGCAAAGCCGGGCAGCGGGGATTATGGCGGCTTGAGTATCTTTCTAAGCGCGACCGGAGAAGTCAAGACAGAGAGGATTTTGAAGCCGACGGTGTTTTGGCCCCAGCCGCAGGTTGAGTCGGCGATGGTGAGCTTTGTTCGTAAAGAAGAGAAGGTAAGCCGGATTAAGAGTATGGAGCTTTTTGGCGAGGTGATAAATCTTTTTATGGGGCATCGCCGAAAGATGCTAAAGGGATGCATGAAGTTTGCCGGCGGTGAGCTTGCAAAAATTGATAACTGGCTTGAAGTCTTTGAGCAATGCTCCATCGACCCGACACAAAGGCCGGAAAAACTGCCGCCCGAAGATTACATCGCTATTGCGAACCTTTGCCGCGAACGCTTAGACGCGGTTTAATTTGGTGTCATTTGGTCGTATTATCAGCAAGAATGAGGGATTCTAAAGGTTCGTATTCACGTCTTCGCGTAAACAATCAATTGCAAAGTGGGTACTCAAACTGAACAATCCTGGAATTTTGGCTTGGCGCGTGGGCGGATTTCAGGCATAATCTACCAACCTGTTTATTTGGGAAGTGGAGGACATGGAGGGTATGGGTGTATTTGGGAGAAGCCGGAAGTAAAGTGTTAGTAAATAAGGAACAAGTTTTGATGGAGGACACAAAATGAGAGTTCTAACAAAGGTGTGCCGTGTTAACAGTGCAGTTGTAGTGGTTGGTTTGGTGCTGGTTCTTATGTCGGGGCCGCAAGTTCTTGGCGGTCGAAGAGCTCGGCCGGAAAGAAAGCTAAAAATGGAGAAAGTTTCTTATGCGGGATGGCCCAATTGCATCAAACTGAGCAACGGCCAGATAGAGCTTATTGCGACGACGGATGTTGGGCCCCGGATTATGCGGTTTGGATTTGTCGGCGGACAGAATCTGCTCAACGAATACAAAGACCAGGTGGGCAAGACCGGCGGCGATGAATGGCGAATCTACGGCGGGCATCGATTGTGGCACGCCCCGGAACATATTGTGAGGACGTACTCTCTCGATAACTCGCCTATTAAATATAAGTGGGACGGGAAGACGTTAACGCTTACGCAGGACGTCGAGCCCGAGACAGGTATAGTAAAAGAAATCGAGGTCACCCTTGATGAGAAGTACAACCACGTAAAAGTGCTTCACAGGCTTACAAACATGAACATGTGGGAGATCGAGGCGGCGTGCTGGTCGATGACTGTTATGGCACAGGGGGGCAGGCTCATACTGCCGCAGGAACCTTTTGGCCCTCATCCCGAGTATCTGCTTCCTGCGCGTCCTTTAGTGATGTGGCAGTACACGGACATGAGTGACCCGCGATGGATATGGGGGACAAAGTATATACAGCTCAAACAGGACCCCAAAGATGCCAAGAAGCAAAAGGTGGGCCTGCTCAATAAACAAGGTTGGGGAGCTTACTACCTGAAAGGCGAGCTTTTCCTTAAACAGTACCCTTATATTCCCGGCGCAACGTATCCCGATATGGGCTGCAATACTGAGACGTTCACTAATGACGAGATGCTGGAATTCGAGACGTTAGGGCCGCTGGTAAAAATCCAAGACAGTGGTAAGATTGAGCATATCGAAGACTGGCACTTATTTAAAGTAAAGGTTGGGGAGGGCGAATCCGATATAGATAAAAAATTGCTTCCTCTCGTGAAAAAAGCAAAAGATTTGACCGATAAATTTTAGGGGATAGAAAGATGGCAGCAAAGCGCAGCAAAAGAGATTATGTGGTAAGCAAGGTTTGGTATTTGGTTGTAGTGTGCGTGGTTTTGTGTGTCAGCTCGTCGGTTTTTGCGAAGTGGAAACCGGCTGAAGGGCCGCTTATGACGCGATGGGCAAAGGATGTTTCACCGAGCAAGGCCCACCGTGAGTATCCCCGGCCTCAGATGGTCCGCAAGTACTGGCAGAATCTTAACGGATTATGGGAATATGCCATTGTAGCCAAGGATGCACAGCAGCCCGAAGAATTCGATGGCCAAATTCTCGTACCGTTTCCGGTTGAGTCGGCTTTGTCGGGTGTGATGAAGCCGGTGGGTGAAAATAACCGGCTGTGGTATCGGCGAACATTTAAGGTATCCGGCAGCGGCAGGTGGAGGAAGGGCAAGCGGGTTTTGCTGCACTTTGGTGCGGTTGACTGGGACACAACGGTGTGGGTCAACGGCGAAGAGGTCGGCAAGCACCGCGGCGGGTACGACGCTTTCACTTTCGATATCACCGATGCGCTGGAAAAATCAGGGACGCAGGAGATTATTCTGTCTGTATGGGACCCGACAAATGCCGGCAACCAGCCCCGCGGTAAGCAGGTGAAAAAACCGCGCGGTATCTGGTACACCGCGGTTACTGGAATATGGCAGACCGTTTGGCTGGAACCGGTGCCTGAAACGTATATCGCCGGGCTCAAGATTGTCCCCGATATTGATAACAGCAGCGTACACGTCGAAGTTGATACCGTAGGCGACATCGACCAATATGAATTAAATTTTTTAGTTAAAGGCGGGGGCCATATACAGATAGTCGGTGGTTCGCCCGGGCTCAATAAACGCACAATCAAGGTAACCAGTCCAAAGCTCTGGTCACCGGATTCTCCTTTCCTTTATGACCTCGAAGTAAAGCTGGTGAAAGACGACAAGACCCGTGACAAAGTAGACAGCTACTTCGGCATGCGCAAGATAGAGGTCAAGAAGGACGAAGCCGGGATAAATCGTCTGTTTTTGAATGACAAGGTCTTGTTTCAGTATGGGCCTCTGGACCAGGGCTGGTGGCCGGATGGATTGTATACGGCGCCGACGGACAAGGCCCTTCGCTACGACATCGAAGTATTGAAGAAAATCGGCTGTAATATGCTGCGAAAACACGTCAAGATAGAACCGGCGCGACTGTATTACTGGTGCGACAAATTAGGGCTGATGGTCTGGCAGGACATGGCCAGCGGCAATAACAAAGGGGATGAGGCACGTAAGCAGTTCGAGCTGGAGCTGAAGCGGCTCGTTGACAATTTCCGTAATCATCCCAGCATTATTATGTGGGTGCCGTTTAATGAGGGGTGGGGACAGCACGACACGCCGCGATATGCGGCTTTGATTAAAAAGTGGGACCCGACGCGTTTGGTGAACGAGTCCAGCGGCTGGGCGAACAAGGAATCCGGCGACGTGCGCGATATTCACAGTTATCCGGGTCCTGCGAGACCTCCCAACGAGGAAAAGCGCGTAGCGGTGCTGGGCGAGTTCGGCGGTCTTGGTCTGCCGGTTAAAGGGCATACCTGGCAGGAAGAGAAAAACTGGGGCTATCGCAGTTATGAAACCAGGTCGGCATTGACGAAAGCGTACGTAACTTTGCTGGGCAATCTTCGGCCGCTGATTGGGAGGGGGCTTTCGGCCGCTGTGTACACCCAGACAACGGATGTGGAGATTGAGGTCAACGGATATATGACCTACGACCGGGCGATGATAAAAGCGGATGCTAAACAGATGGCCGAAGCCGCCCGCAAGCTTTACCTGCCGCCTCCGATAATCAAAACGATTGTGCCGACATCCCAGGAGCAGGGTATCGAATGGAGTTACACTACGAGCAGGCCCCGTGGCGGATGGGAAAAAGCCGGATTCGACGATTCTTCCTGGAAGAAAGGCGTCGGGGGATTCGGCACCAAAAGCACGCCCGGCTCTGTCGTGCGGACCGAGTGGAAGACATCGGACATCTGGTTACGTCGAACGTTTGAGTTGAAAGACAAAAAGTTTGGCCAGCCGCATCTGCAAATTCACCATGATGAGGACGCCGAGGTCTATATCAACGGTGTGCTGGCGGCGAAGCTGAAAGGATTCACTTCGGATTATACGACGGCTCCTGTTAGCGAAAAGGCTCGCCAAGCCTTAAAGGTCGGGCGTAATTGCCTGGCCGTGCGCTGCCGTCAGACTGGCGGCGGGCAGTATATCGACGTGGGACTGGCTGACATAATCGAACAGCCGGCTAAATAACGGATGATTTGTGCCGGTGGCTGTGGCATTCGATGTTTACCGCCACCGGCAGCGATGCTATATGACACGGGGCGGTCTCGATTAGACAGGCAAGGGCTGTAGTGTCGCCGCCGAGACCCTGCGGACCGAGGCCGAGCGCATTGATTGCCGAGAGCAAATCCGCTTCGAGCTTTGCATAGAAATCGTCGCTGTTTTTGGAGGTAAGGTTTCGGCACAGGGCCTTTTTACTGAGCAGACAGCTTAGTTCAAAATCGCCGCCAATCCCTACGCCCACAACGAACGGCGGGCAGGCATCGGCACCCGCGTGCCTGGCGACATCAACGACCCAATCAATTATCTGTTTTCTTTCCGCCGTGGGTTTGAACATTTTGAATTGGCTCTTGTTCTCGCAGCCTCCGCCTTTGGTCATAACGGTCAGCTTCAACTTGTCACCGGGTACAATCGTATGATGAATTATAGCAGGTGTGTTTGACCTGGTGTTGGTGCGTTTGTTCAAAGGATCAGTGACAACACTCTTTCGCAGGTATCCTTTTTCGTAACCGGCGGCAACACCGGCGTTGATTGCGTCGAGCAGCGTCGCCTGTGCCTGGCTTGTCGGAGGCTTTACAGCGACGTCTGCACCCTGCTCAACAAAAACTACAGCAAGGCCGGTATCCTGACAAAGTGGTATTGATTCGGCCTTAGCAATACGGGCGTTTTCGATGAGCTGGTTTAATATGTTTGTCGCGGCTGGATTGGTTTCTTTTTGTGCCGCCTGCCGGAGCGCAGCTAAAACATCATCGGGCAGCTCATGAGCGGCTGCTATGCAAAGCGATTCAACGGTATCAACGATTTTTTCAAATTTGATGTATCGCACAATTCGTGACCCGTGCCCCGTGCCCGAATCCGCCAAAGGTGGAAGTTATTAACTACGACTCACAAGACATTAACCTCGAAAGTTTTATAGATTATATTGCCGACGCTATCGCTGATTCTGACTGCGATGATATGCTCGCCGGTCTCCAATTTGTCAATCACAATCGTAAAGTCTTCGTCCGTAGTGTCATAGACCAGGTCGTCGGGCATAGTACCTATCCACTTTTCATTGCTGTCGACGGTGTAATTCAGCCTGCCGATTGCGCTGAATTCATCTGATACCAACAGCTTCAGCGTTATGGTTTTTTTATCTTTGTCGATAAAGTGCTTTTTGATAACCGGTGCGGTGTTATCAACAACTACCGGCTCACTTATTCTACTGCCCGTTAGCTTGGTTGTAGTTGTATTGCTTCTCTCATCGCTTGTGGTTACTCTGACCTCGTACCGGCCGTCTTCTACGGTTTTTCCATCCCATTCAAAACTGCCCGCTTCGAGATCGTCTTTGAGCTCAATCCAGTTTGTTCTGCCAATTTTTCTAAAATCTATTTTGTAAATCAGCTTGTCGCCGTTGTCATCTTCGGCCTTATAGCTGATTTTGAACGCCCCTTCTTTGCCGGCCGCTGTAATTCGGCTAACGCTGACCGATTCGACTTTCGGTGCCAAATTCGGCACACTGCTGGCAACAGCTATTTCCCTTATAAGCGGGCTTTTAAGGCCGTCTTTGCTTTGCAACACCAGTTTATATTGACAGAACCTGCCGAGCGGGCAGCGCAGCTGGATGGGCTGTGTTACTTCTACGAGTTCGGTCCATTCAGAAAAAGTCGGGTCGTTGACATCCTTAACGTTTCCACTGCGAGAAGCTACCCGGACCTTGCACCCTTGCGGAATATCAGCTTCGATTTGCAGCTTTCCCCACGTGGCTGGCTGACCGGCGTCGATAAGGTCGGAAGTGTAAGTCCCCTCGGAAGCGAAGCTGGAGCCTAACTTAATCAACTTTGCGGGATTTGCTGTACCGAGATACACAACGTCGCGCCGGACATTTACCGCAGTTATCTGTGATGCCTGTTCATCCTCATAGATAATTGTTTCCTGCTCCAGGGCGGGGTCGACGGTGAAAAGCTGGGCATTGTTTCCGGTACCGACAAGCAGCTTTTTATCTTGTTCTGCCAGGCAGAAGAAAACGGCTGCCTCGCTGAATATATCGGTCACGAAACCATCGCTGGTTATTTTGTATATGTAACTTGCCTTGCCTGGCCTGGCCGGCTTACGTGGCGAAGTCGGTCCTTTGGACGGTTTATCACTGGTTCCTCCTTTTATATTTGCAATTTTCAGTTTCAGTCCGCCTTTGGCGTCGCCTGTCGTCTTTGGCGATTTTGCCTCAGGCCGGCCGGCCAGAGGTAATTGTGAGGCAAATTTAGTCTGGGCCTGGACAATCTTTGCAGATGTCGCGGCTGCGTGCAAATCACCATCTTCTGTAAATAATAACGCTGTAATCTCCGGCTGGTCGCTATCATATAAAACCGTTGCCGTTTTATTGCGAGGATTTATCTTATATACCAATCCCCGGCTGTCGCTTCCGGCGTAAACAAAGCCGTCCTGCCCAATAGCAAGTGCGAGTATGTTCTTGTCCTGGCTGTCGTAAACAAGCTGTGACTTTTTACCCGATGGGTCGAGCTTGTAAACCTTGCCTTGAGGCCCGGTCCCCAGATAAATATTACCTCCGGCATCGAGAGCTATTGCGAAGATATATTTGACCTCATTCGGCTCAAAAATCACTTCATATTTGTTGTTTTTGAACCGGCAAAGCCTGCATTTGTCACCGCTTATACCAGCTAAAAGCCTGCCGGACACATCGGTTGCCATCGCAAAGATATGCTCGTTCGACAGGTACTCTTCGTCTTCGACAGTGTTGGCATCACCGGGCTCGTTTGCATCCTTATTCTCTTTATTCTCTTTGGCCTGTTTGGGGGTCGGCTTTTCCTTCGAGGGCTCCGGATAAATCTTTGTCAGTTTGCCGAGACTGTATTTATAGATACCGCCATTAGGGCTTGTGCCGACATAAACCGTCCCACCGCTTACAACGATGCTGTTTATCGACCAGACATCTTCAAATTCATCAACCGGCGTCTCCCAGGCGCTGCCGAGCTGAATAGTTCCTCGTGAGCCAACCACAACATTTTCGATTTTGCCCTTCAACAGGTCTGAACTGCTGGCGTGCCGTGTAATCTTACTGCTGACCGCCAGAGAAACTGAACTGGAAACCAGATATACTAAAGTCACAACTATAAGTGCTAATCTGGGATTAACGTGAAATTCATGTTTCATAACAATTCCTCGAGCAAAAATATCATACTTCGTATCTCGTATTGCGTTTCGTGCATTGCGTCTTATTTTTCTACCGTTATCTGTATGGTCTTCCTGTCGATAACGACTGTGCCGGAGTCAACTCTTTTTTCGAGCCAATGTGGATATGGCCGGATTCTCAACGTTCTTTTGGGATTCTGTAAAATGAGCATCTTGGTGGCGGGCAAATCGGGGAGCTCGGCCTTTTCTATCGTAACACCACTTGGCGGCAGTGCCAAAATGAAATACAACTTGCCTCTGCGGATACTTAGGAGATATTTCAAGCTCTCCATCAGGCCCTCCAAATTCTGTGGCACAAATCTGTAGAGCGCAGCTTTCCTGAGAAACAGCTCATAACCGAAGCCGCCACAGACAGTCAGTTCATATTTTCCAGGCGCCAGAGTTTTGGGTATTTCAAGGCTGCACTGGTATTTTTTCTTTCCCGCCAGGACGGATTCAAGCACTACTTCGATATCGATATTTTTGCCGGCCTTAACTTTTGAATCGGACAAAACGAGCGACCATATATGTGAAACGATGCTTTTCGGCCGTATGCGAACGTCAAAATCGACTGACGTTATATCAACTTTTTCGTAGGGGTTATTCATAAGCATAGTGACAGGGCTGACGCTTTCCATTAGCATCTCAGTCAGCCCCAGGTTGGTGGAGACATTTTCAAAGGTAATCGGCTCGGCATCCTCTACGCCGATAGCCACCTTATACTCAATCATATGGTCGGGGGGCAAATCGCCAAACCGCATACCTGCTCCAGCGACGGTCGAACGCAGTAACATCGGAGTAAGCAGCCGATTGTGAGTAACTTGACAGTTGTATACTTGTTTGCCGCTGTCTCTGTAATCGTCAATCGTTATGGTCAGCGGGAACGTGTGTGGCTTTGCGCCGATTCGTCCGAAGATGGCCGGCGACTCGTCCCTTGTCAGGGCACCGACTGTTTTGATCGCACTGGCGAGCTTAACAGAGCGATAAATGCTTGATACCACGGTGTGCACCTGCCCGGTGGCCATCGGCAAATTTATCTGCCCATAGCCGAGAAAGCTGTGCCCGAAGCCATATACCTTGTCACCAACGACTTCGGTTACCGTCCCAATTACTTCCATTGTAATATCACCGCTCACCAAAGGCACGACCAGACAGCTCCCCGGTGCCAACTGAACATTTAGGTCTTTGTTGACACCTGCGCCGCCCCCGACGCCGGAAACGACGGCAAGTCCGAGAGGTTCGACCATGGCGTTTAACTGTTCGGTGACCTTAGCAGGCAAACCGGAGGTAACCAATGGGCAGGGCAAAGCAGCGGCACCGGCCAGGCTGCGTTTTCCCCAGAATTGTGGAGTTGTAATTTGCTTATCAATTTGGGCCAAATCAATCGGCCTGGAAAAGTCCAGTGAGTAGCCATATTGGGCGGAGCTTGTGTTTGGCCGGCCAACACCGCCCACCCTGAGCATGTCCTTGATTAGCGTAACGCCATAGAGTGGGTCCTTGCTGTAAGTATACGCGGTGGCTAACGCGCCCGCCAACCGGCCATCGATATAGACCGGTGAGCCACTGCAGCCCCATACCGGACCTGTGTGGATAAAACGTTCATCCGTGCCCTGGACCAGAATCGAATCCCTTCCGGGTTCGTAATTGCGGATTATGCTTATAACATCCATTTCGAATTTTTCAATCTTAGTGCCGGTAAAGCAGGTCAGGCAATACGCCTTCATACCGGGCCGAATTTCATCAATACCGATATATTTGGCCGGGTCCCAAACGCCTTCTATTGCGCTTGATGTCCCGGCAGCACAGAGCAAACCAGCCAGAACCAGCGAATAAAAAGTAAAAAGTGGGAAGTTTTGCCTTTTTACCTTCGCTTTTATTTTGAACATTTATGCCCTTTCGAGTAATTATTAACTAAATAGCGTTAGAAACAGGACGCCAGAGGTATCTGGATTTCTAACGAGATAAAATTTTAATCGGCGAAGAGGTATGTTGCAAGGCAAAAGAAATTTTGTTACAATCCCAGTTTAAGCCCATAATCGAATATTAGCTTATCAAGCTATTTTAGGAAAGAGACACAAGAAAAATGAAGTCTGACCATCGGCACGAACTAAAAACTAATGAATTGGCCGAGTGGATTGCAAATTTGCCGCAGTGGACTCGGGAAAATCGTAGAATGGTTATCTATGTCTCAGTAGTTGCTGTGCTGGTCGCAGGCTCAGCTTTTTGGTACTGGCGCAAGAAAAATGTGGGGTCGGTTCAAGAACAGATCGAGTTTACCAGCCTTATCGCCAGACTTTCGCAAAACAAAATGCAAATCCTTATGGCACAGCCCAGAGGAGTAGATACTTCATATAGGCTCATCGAGACAGCCCTTGCTCTGGAAACGGCTGCCGAGGGTGCAAAAGACGACCGGATGGCTGCCCTTGTGCTAATTAAGCGTGCAGAAGCGCTGCGTGCAGGATTGCATTACCGCCAACAGACTGTGAACCAGGCGGATGTGCGAACGGCTATAAACGGGGCAAAGACGGCATACAGCAGAGCGCTCGAGAAGGCCGTGACCAATCCGTCATTGACGGCGATGGCAAGATTCGGCCTGGGACTTTGTGAAGAAGAAGTCGGTAACTTCGATGGAGCACAGCAGATATATCGTGACATTGTTGCAAACGGCGACTTCGAAGGCACCACGACTGTCGCCAAGGCAAAGCAGCGTCTGGAAACAATGGCCGATTACCGGAAAAAGATAGTCTTTAAGCCGGCACCAAAACCAAAACAACCACCAACCGATTTTTTACAACCACCTATTGATTTATTACAACCACCGATCCCACTCAGACCCATCGAACCTATTCTATTGCCCCAGGAGCCGAATCTTGCCCCTGTGGTTCCTGATGTCGAATATGGACCCGAACCTAACGGTGCTTCTGAGTCCTCCGAGATCAATCTAAGGCCCCAAACGCCAAATAATGTGTCGGGAGTCACTGACATCAATGTGCCCGGCGAATAATTCACTCCACAGGACGCCTCACGGCGGAAGCGAAATGCCGGATGAGAGCAGTGGCCCCTTGACGCTTCAAGTGGGAAGCTCAATCAAAGAACGGAGGGTCGATAAATATCTCCACGGCCGGTTCAGTAATTTCAGCAGGGCTATGATCCAAAAGCAAATCGGCGCCGGCAGCGTTAAGGTCAACGGCAAAATAGTCAAGCCCAGCTTTAAACTCAGTCCCGGCGACAAAATCGATTTGACACTGCCTCAGCTTCCGAGCAAGGAGATTTTGCCGGAAGAGATCCCGCTGAATATCATCTATGAAGATGAGGATGTGATTGTCCTTAACAAGCAGGCTGATATGGTTGTTCATCCTGCCCGCAGCAACACTCACGGTACCCTGGTAAACGCCCTTGCCTTTTATTCCGACAAGCTATCGAGCGGGCTTGGTGAATTCCGTCCCGGTATCGTGCATCGGCTCGACAGAGACACGACCGGTGTTATGGTCGTTGCCAAAAACGATAGCGCCCAGTGGAAGATTGCCAAACAGTTTGAACGCCGGCAGGTCAAAAAAACTTATCTTGCCATTGTACATGGCGTGCCTGAGTTGACAGCCGACCGCATAAGTGCGCCACTGGGGAGGCACCCGAGGGTTAGAGAAAAGTACGCAATCAGGCCGGAAGTTGGTAAGGAATCAATCACTTTTTACGAGGTCATCGAAAGTTTTCGCGGCTATTCTCTTTTGAAGCTGGCGCCTAAAACCGGCCGAACACATCAAATAAGGGTACACCTCTTGTATATAAAGCACCCCATCGTTGCCGATGATATGTATGGCGGCAAACTGGTTTATCCCTGGCAGTTGGCCGATGCGGAAACCGCTGTTGAGGAGCCGGTCATCAGCCGCTTTGCCCTCCACGCCTCAACGCTCGAATTCAAGCACCCGACAAGCAATGAGATGGTAAAATTCGAAGCCCCCCTGCCCGAAGATATGCAAAACTTGCTCGATATGCTCAGAAAACACCGAAAGTTCTGACCGATTCTTATATTGCACCGGCAGAGGTGGGTTCTTTCTTATTGCTTTTATTCCTGTGGTGTTTTTTTGAGGTCCGGCAACGATTTTAGAATGAATTCATAGATGCTGTGGGCCGCCTCAATTGCCTTTTCCGCTTTTATTTCGGTGATTTCAAATCTCGCTGTCGGATAACGGGTGTCGACGGCATATTCTGAAAGGGCCGCACCAGATTCTATGAATCGCTCCATTTCAGGCAAAATTTTCATGCACAGCTTGACAAGGAATTCTATATCGTGCGTCTTTTCCACGTGATATTCGTTATAAGCAAGGAAGGCTTTGAGAGACTTTTCGGCAGCCTGTTGGCAGTGAAAAGCTGCCGCCCAATACACCGGCTCGGTGTCCATCATAGTTAGCCTTAGGTCGTCATCAGCCAGCGTGAGCCACTTGTTTTACCAGTTCGACCTTGGGACTCATACAACACTTTCCCTTTTCGAATTACCGTATAGATGAGCGTACATTTCACGTCTGACCATTTTTGTATTTGAGACTGAGTGCAGACTATCAGGTCCAGAGGGAAGCAAAGACTTCGGAGGCTGGCCCTGCCTTGCCGGGCGATTTCGCGAGTTGATTTGTCCGTATCGGGAACCACGACCAGCAGGTCAATATCGCTACCCTTATCGGCTTCACCACAAGCGTGTGAGCCGAATAAGTATATTTTTAATGGATGCAAAGCGTCTGTGAGACGATTTGTCATCTCATTTATCAGCTCTGTGGATAGTCCTTTCATGTGTTTTATTCCTGCGGCAGTTTTGCGAGGTCTGCATCGGAGCCGGCGACCATCAGAATATCGTTCTGGTAAACCACAGTACTCGGCATGGGGACATTGATAATTGCGGCATTGTCGGTCTTCTTTTTCTTGCGGTGCTCGTCCCGCTTGATTGCGACAAGGTTGACTTTGTACTTCTGCCTGAGCTGCAAATCCATAACGGTTTTGCCATCGAAACTTGCCGGCGCTGTTACTCGTGCCAGGCTGTAGCCGGGAGCGAAATCTATCTTTTCACCGATGTGAGGAGCGATAAGTTTATAGGCCCATCTTTGGGCCGACTCGATTTCGGGGTAAATTACGTCGGTTGCGCCTACCTTGGAGAAGACCTCGCCTGAGACCGGGCTTTCGGCTCTTGCCAGAATCTTCTTTACGCCCATCTGCCGCAGGTTGACGACCGTCAGAATCGCCGATTCAAATCCCTCCTGGCCTATGCCGATAATAGCAACATCAATCTTATCGACGCCCTGTGCCTTCAGGGCTTCCTCGTCGGTGCTGTCGAGGCGGACCGCCAGACTTACCTGGTCGCGAATCAACTCTATCTCATCTCTGTTTTTGTCAATTGCGACAACCTCAGCGCCGCTCATTGCCAGAGCGATAGCCAGTTTTTTTCCGAACCGCCCCAATCCTATTACAGCAAACCGCTTCATGGTATTAGCTCCTGTTTTTTGCCACTAAGGCACAAAGACACTAAAATTACAATATATTTCATTTTTAACTTCGTGTCTTCGTGGCTAATTTCTCTTTAACCGACAATTATCGCCTCATCAGCATAATTGTATTGAGCCGGTTTTAAGTTAAACGTCAGCGCCGCCAATAGTGTCAACGGCCCGAGTCTGCCGATGAGCATCACGGCAATAATAATCAATTTGCCGGCTGTTGTCAAGGAACGCGTTATGCCGGTTGTCAGGCCGACAGTCCCCAGAGCCGAGCCGGCCTCAAACATAATATCCGACATGGTAAAGCCGTTTACATTTTCAGTGATACTTAGTGCCAGCGAGGCTCCGAACAGGACCGCAACGAAAAGCAGTGTAACGGTAACCGCCCTGCCGACCACAACCACCCGAATCGAACGCTTAAACATCTCTACTTCCTCGCGTTTTCTCAGGGCGGCAAAGACGGTCATAATTACCACTGCCAGTGTGACGGTCTTGATGCCGCCGGCGGTCGAGCCGGGCGAACCACCGATGAACATAAGCAGAATCAAAATAAGTTTGCTCGAAGCCGATAGTGCCGAAATCTTGATGGTATTAAAGCCGGCCGTCCTGGCTGTAATCGACTGAAATAATGCACCCAGAACACTAGTATTTCCGACAGCACCATCCTTGCCTGCATAGCGCTCAAACAACAGGATAGCCAGCATACCCACGACAATGAGGAAGGCACTTACGGTAAGGACAATTTTGGTCTGCAGCCGCATCCTTGTGGGAGTTTCCATGGAAAGCCGGTGACGCGCAAGGAAACTTCTTTTGAAGAATCGATTTATCCTTTCGACTACAATGTTGGCCAGGTCGTAGAGCACACCAAAGCCGAGCCCACCAAGGATTATTAGGGGACAAATCACTGCATATATACCCCAGCTTCTATTGTAGTTGATGAAACTGTCGTTGAACAAACTAAAACCGGCATTGCAAAAAGCGCTAATCGAATGAAAGATACTGTAGTACCACTGCTGGTGTACGTTGCCGTTCCAACCGGGAACGTCGTCCCACATTCCGAAGATACTGACTGCACCGACAGCTTCAATAATTATCGTCCCGATGAATATAAACGCTATCATATGACCAATTCGACTGAGCGTTCTGGTGCTAAGCAGGTCCTGCATTGCCACCGATTCACGCAGGCTCAGCGCCTGTCCTAACAACAGGGCGAATACCGCACCGAACATCACTATCCCCAGGCCGCCAAGCTGAATCAGGGACAGGATTATCAACTGCCCCATCAGAGAAAAATCCCTGCCGGTGTCTCTTACAATAAGACCGGTAACACAGGTGGCACTGGTTGCTGTGAACAGGGCATCGACAAAACTTGCACTTTCGCTGGTTGATGCCCTCGGCAGCATAAGCAGCCCCGCGCCGCAGGTTATCAAAACCAAAAAACTTACAATCAGTGTTCGCGTTGGACTCCTGCCGGACGCTGCCAGATTAACACAGGTCCTGCAAAGCTTGGTGACAACCTGCAGAACAAGATAAATACCCACTGCGAAATGGCGAACTGTCTCTGGCTCATTTCTGTAAAACCATCGGCCTGCCCCGACAACAGCAATGGTAAGCGCAAGTAAAAGTGGAATTTCAAACCAGTTCCCTCGCCAGAATTCTGCTTTCGAAACTGCATTAGACAGCCGAATTATCTTCTCAACTATGAAGACGGCGAACAAAGCGACCTGAGCGGCGTATAAGATTTCCACCTGCAGTTGAGGTTCGTCAAATCCGAACAGTGCAACGAAGGACGCCGTGACCGCTGCGGCGGTCAAGGCGTTGACCCCGATTAAAACCTTCTCCAGCAGATTGTTTTTGTAATGTATCTGCATAACAATAGCGTAAAACGTAGAGCGATAAATGTAAAACCAAAACTTAAAATTTAAAGTCAAACCAAAAGAAAAAAGTTTTGATTTTTAACTTATGATTTTTAGTTTTTATCCGCCACACTTATTGGCGGATTTAGCTTTCAGCTTTTAATTTTTATGCGACATCCGCTAAACCGAGCGAATCACCAAACTTGGCCAACAATGCCTTGCGAATATTCTTGTGCTCCGGCCTGTTTAACATCGGGTCGGAGCGGACCATCTCGAAAGCGTTTTTTCTTGCCATAATCAGCAGGTCATAGTCATCGACGATATTTGCGATTTTCAAATCCGGCAGGCCGTGCTGCCTTGTGCTAAAGAGTTCGCCCGGTCCACGCAGCCGCAAATCATGCTCAGCTATCTCAAAACCATCGTTGCTCCTGGTCATTATATCGAGTCTGCCCTTTGCTATCTCGCTTTCCGTCTCTGCAAACAAAAAACAAAACGATTTATCTTCTCCCCTTCCGATACGCCCTCTCAGCTGGTGCAACTGTGCCAGCCCAAATCTATCCGCTCCCTCTATGACCATTATTGTTGCGTTGGGCACATCCATCCCCACCTCTATCACGACGGTTGAAACCAGCACATCGATTTTGCCTTTCCTGAATTCGGCCATAATCTGCTGCTTTTTCGCGGAGGGCATCCGGCCGTGCAGAAGCTCAACGGAAAATTCCGGAAAAACCTTCGTAGACAGGTTTTTCCATTCATCGGTTGCCGCCTTGATATCTTCGTTTTCTTCAAGTGCGGTTATCCGCGGATAAACAAAATACGCCTGCTTCTTTGCCTTGAGACGTTCGAGGATAAACTGGAATGCTTTTTGTCGGTTGCGCTTCTCGACCCAGCGTGTAGTAACAGTGCCTCTGCCAGGTGGCGAATGCCTGATAATGGAAACATCCAGATCGCCGAAAGCGGTCATCGCCAGCGTCCGGGGGATAGGCGTGGCCGTCATAACAAGACAATGCGGCGTGGCTTGTTTTCGCAGTTGTGCCCTTTGCTCGACTCCGAATTTATGTTGCTCATCAATAACGACCAGGCCGAGCTTTCGAAGTTCTATATCTTCCTGCAACAGCGCCACCGTCCCGACGACAATGTCCATCGCTCCCTGCTTTATTTTCTTCAGAAGTTCCGTCCTCTTTTTGCCGGTCAATCCTCCCGTTATCAAAACTCTCCTTACTTTGCTGTTCTCCAGGTATCTTTCGATACTCAAAAAATGCTGTGCTGCCAGAATCTCCGTAGGCGCCATAATGGCCACCTGCGTTTTATTGGCGACCGCCGTCAAAGCCGCATAAAGTGCCACCACCGTTTTGCCCGACCCGACGTCACCCTGCAGGAGCCGGTTCATCGGCTCAGGTTTTGCCATATCCGCGGCAATTTCGGCTATTGCGCCGTTTTGGTCTTCGGTTAGCAGGAACGGGAAACGCTTTCTGATTCGGCTGTCGATTTCGCTGTTACACGTCATCGGCACTGCCGCCGAGAAGTGCTGTCTCCTTGCCCGTCGAAGGGCCAGTCCCAGTTGCATCAGGAATAATTCATCATACTTTAATCTGCGTTTTGCTTTGGCTAATTTGTCTTCGTCCGGCGGCAAGTGTATCCAGGCAAAAGCTTTCTTTCTGTCGATTAGATTCGCCTTGGTCCGAAACTCTTTATCATAAAACTCCGGCACAAGCTCATCAACTGCATCACGAACACGTCCGATTATCTTTTTGATTTGCCTGCTCGAGAGTTTGCTGCAGGCGGGATAAACACCGCCGCTGAAATACTCATCCGGTCCTGAACTGTTCTCGTCGAGCACCAAAAATTTCGGATTGGTCATTTGCAACTGGTGCTTGTATAAAGCGACCTTGCCCGAGACCATTATTACCTGGCCCGGCTTTAATTGGTCGCGGAGATACCCGCCGTGGAACCATATAATCCTGCACACCCCCGTATCATCGCTGACTATGGCTTCAAATATCGGCTGTCGGCGATGGCTGTTGTAGTCTGTTGATTCGAGAAGGCCGATGACAGTAGCGGTCTTCTCGGGCTGCATTTGATCTATCTTTATCGGCCCGGGCGAGAAATTCCAGTCCCGCGGAAAATACTCCAACAAGTCCCCTACCGTATGCACTCCCAACTGCGCAAAGGTTCCAGCCCGGGCCGGACCAACACCTTTGAGGTACTGTACCGGCATCGAAAGGGTAATTTTATTTTGTGATTTTTCGCTTACCGATTGGGTCATAACGAATTAATCTTTGTCCTTTTCCTCATGGCTTTGCTTCATAAAACCCTTTATCACATAAGCTACAACATAAAGAATGACAAAACCTACAAATATAACTCCCACTGCAATTGAAATTCCTTAAAAGAACTCACCGGCTGAAAAAGGTATTATTCCAAGGATAACTCCAATGCAAATTATCACTATCCCGATTCTGCGAAAACCCTCTTCTAAATTCATAATTTCTAATTCTCCTCGAAACCGTATTCCCCGAGCAGTTTAACGAAGCGGACGTCACAGACGAATCTTTTAGTCATGTGTTCGGCTTTTTTTTCGGCAACGAAAAGCTGTTGGACTCCCGGCGGACCTATCGGTGCGATAATCAAACCGCCCTCGGCAAGCTGCTCTACGACGGGCTCGGGTATCTTAGGCACGGCTGCGGTAATCATAATCCTGTCAAAACAAGGTTTCCATTTTACCATACGTTCCAGGGTGTCATCCCACTTTTGCCTGGGCCAGCCGCAACTGCCGTCATCAACACAGAAATCAACATTATCGATTCCCAATCTGCCCAAAACCGCTTGGGCCGCTTCCGACAACTGGCCGAATCTTTCTATCGTATAGACTTTTTTTACCAGCCTGCTCAGGACGGCGGTCTGATATCCGCTGCCCGTGCCAATCTCCAGGACCGTGCAATCTTGATTGAGATGCAGCTCCTGGGTCATCAGGGCAACAATATAAGGCTGAGAAATAGTTTGGCCCATCCCGATAGGCAGTGGGCCGTCGGCATAGGCCTGCGACTCGTAAGAAGCCGGCACAAATTCTTCTCGCCGAATTTGGCCCATCACTCTCAGAACGTCCGGGTCGGCAATATCGCGGCCCCTGAGGTCCCGGCTGAGCATCCGTTCCTGAACTTTGGCAAATTTGTCTGTGTTTCCCTGACCGGACATAGCTTTAATCATCGCTTTTTAATACCTGTTTTGCAAACCAATTTTGTTTTCTAAGGCATCATTCATTTGAACAAAAGTATAATGGCCGCGATAGCGGCTAAAATCTGCACAACAGCATTGAATGCTTTTTGCGGGATTCGTTTCAGAAAAAATATCCCAATCACCGCTCCAAGCGCAATAAACGGCAGCATCATTAAATCAAGTTTCACAGATTCTGCTGTCATCAGATCCAGCTTTGCGCTGAAGGGCACCTTGAGCCAGTTAATAACGAAGAAAAACCACGCCCCTGTCCCCACGAATTCGATTTTTGGCAGCTTCATAGCCAGCAGGTAAATAATCATTATCGGCCCGGCCGCATTGGCCATCATAGTCGTAACTCCGGCCATGAAGCCAAGCCCGACCGCAAACCACCACTGTGTTGGGACAGGTGCCTCTTTTCCTTTAGTCCTGGTACGCCAGTAATTGATACCCAGCATCGCCAGCACTATCCCGCCAATAATCGGTTTAAGCAGATTATCGTCGACGACTTTTAAGCCGAAGTAGCCTGCTACAATGCCCGCAAAAGTGGGCGGGAGCAGAAGGAGTATATGACGCCACCTGGCGTTTCGCCGATGGTAGCCTGCGGCAAACAAATCCGCCAATATCAGGATACCGAGCAGCACTCCTGTGGAACTGCGGGCAGGCAGGACAGAGGTCATCAAAGGCACTACGAGAATTCCCATGCCGGGAATCCCGGTCTTCGTAATCCCCACCATAGTTGCACTTAATATCACCACAATCCAGCCAAACAGTTCCAGTTCCAACATATGTGCTCCTTTATCGAAGTTTTCTCATTATCAAGATGAACTGAATGTTTAATCCCAGCAATCTATCGGCTTTATGCCCTTTTTGCAATAGTTTGCCTTGTATTGTCCCATAAGTAGACTTTTGTACTATGACTGCTATAATACTGCTGTAATGTGAGCGTATTATCAGGCGAATTTAGTGGGAAAATTGTAAATGCCGATTGACTTGAACTTACCAAAAAAGAGCGGGCTTTTTATAGCCGGCACTGGAGCCGGCGTGGGTAAAACGTTAATAGCAGGCGCCATCGCAAAAATTCTAACCGATAACGGCCAAAAAGTCGGTGTATTCAAACCCATTGCCACAGGATGTAACCGCCACTGGGAAGGTCTTACCAGTTGTGATACAGAATTCCTGGCTAACTGTGCAAACAGCGACCTGTCCTTTTCCACAATTACTCCCGTCGGCTACATTACCCCGGCAGCGCCTATTGTAGGGGCGGTCCAGGAAGGACGCCCGATAGATTTCGACAGTATCGCGGCCGCTTACAAAGATATATGCGAAAATTCCGACATAGTGATTGTCGAAGGCATCGGCGGCGTGCGTATGCCTTTGACGTTGGAATTTGACCTGCTGGATTTGGCAGTAGAATTCTCTCTGCCTGTGGTTGTAATCAGTCGCCTTGGGCCGGGGACGATAAACCATACACTGATGACGATTGACTGCGTCCGAGCTGCACAATTAAAAATCGCCGGTATCGTTCTCAATGGTTACAACGCCCTCGAAGAAACAGTTGCCGAAGAGACCGCCGGCCAGATAATAACCCAATGCAGCAGTGTAAATGTCCTTTGCACAGTGCCTTTCGATGAAACCGTGGATATCGAGGCACAAAGTCCGGGAGAGGTGATTGTTCCCTCGCTGCTCGATTGCGACTGGGCCAAATTAGCCCGAGTGTAAATCGTGAATCGTATTCTGCAAGCTGAGGCGCGAAAATTGCTCCTTTCCAAAAGTCAGAATTTCAGGTATCATAAAAGCGTAAAATGTAGAGTGAAAAACTAAAAACGGCCATTTTTATAGTTTTGCACTTTTCGCTGTTTTAGAGGCAGTTTTATGCCGGAATATAAACGTTATCTGGTAAATATCGACTCGAACTCAACGCACCAGCTTTTTACCGACTGCCTGGTCGTTGGCGCGGGCATCGCAGGTCTTCGTGCCGCTATCGAGGCGGCCGAGCACTGCAGCGTCGTCGTCGTCTGCAAGGACACTTTGGAAAATAGTAACACCTGGAAGGCCCAGGGTGGAATCGCTTCGGTGCTTGATAAAACAGACACATTTGAGGCACACATAGCCGATACGATGAAGACCGGCTGCGGCCTCAGTGACGAAACTGTAGTCGACTTTGTCGTTCGACAGGGGCCCGAGCTTGTCGAGCAGCTGTTTGGATGGGGCACTGAGTTTGATAAAATCGGCGGCCATATTGCCACTACCCTTGAAGGCGGCCACTCGCATCCTCGTATCGCTCACGCCCACGGTGATGAAACAGGACGGGGCATTGCAGAGGTGCTCATAAGGAAGGTGAGGGAAAATCCGAATGTAAAAATAATGGAGCGTTTTTACACTGTCGATTTGCTCACAAACGACGGCAACGAGTGCGTTGGGATTATCGGCCGTGACAGGAACAGGCCGCCCGGGACCGACCAGATAATTTGGGCCCCAAACACAATCCTGGCAACAGGAGGGGCGGGGCAGCTTTATCGCGAGACCACCAATCCGGAAGTTGCAACCGGCGATGGCGTTGCTATGGCTTACCGGGCCGGTGCCATATTGCAGGATTTGGAGTTTGTGCAGTTTCATCCGACAACGCTTTACATCGCAGGGGCCTCGAGGGCCTTAATTACCGAAACGCTTCGCGGTGAAGGTGCGGTACTGTTGGACAACGAGGGCCGGCGTTTTATGAAAGACTATGACGAATCCGCCGAGCTTGCACCGCGTGACATTGTCAGCCGGGCCATCCTGGCTCACATGCTGAAAACCAACTCGACGCATGTCTATCTTGATGTTCGGAACTTCGATAAAGAATATTTTGCTAAAAGATTTCCCCATATTTTCGAGCTGTGTGAAAGTTTCGATATAGATGTCAGACAAAACTTGATTCCCGTCCGGCCCAGCGCACATTATATGGTTGGCGGTGTAAAGACCGATACCTCGGGCAAAACAAGCATCGAAAATCTTTATGCCTGTGGAGAGATAGCATCCACCGGACTGCACGGTGCAAATCGGCTCGGCAGCAACTCGCTGCTCGAAGGGTTGGTTTTCGGCAGGACGGCAGGACGGTTTGCTTCCCAGAGCAAGGAAGCAGGCGTTAATCATATCAAGCACCCACGTATAAAATATCAAATCCCGCATTCAGACCGAACTCGTTTGGATGCCCCTGATGTTACAAACTCTCTTCGAGCTCTTATGTGGCGAAATGTCGGCATCACGCGAACGGACCAGCCACTCACTGAGGCACAGGAGATTATCATGTTCTGGCAGAGATATGTCATGGACAAAATCTTTGAGTGCCCCAATGGATGGGAATGCCAGAATATGCTCACCGTGTCCGGGCTTATGGCCCGTTCTGCCCAGATGCGGCAGGAAAGCCGGGGGGTGCACTTTAGAAGCGATTTCCCCGATACCGACGACGGGCAATTCAAAAAACATATCGAAATCACGCGTTGATAAGTAGGAAATACTGCGAACTTTTGCTATAATAATCAGTAGTTAATATTTAATTAAAAGAGTGGGTCGGGCGGTCGCCGGTTTGAAAAAGCCGGAGGAAAGTCCGAGCAGGACAGGGCACGGTGGTGGTTAACGGCCACCCGAGGCAACTCGCGGGAAAGTGCCACAGAAAATACACAGCCGATGGCCCCGATTCGTCGGGGTACAGGCAAAGGTGAAATGGTGCGGTAAGAGCGCACCGCGGCGCCGGTGACGGTGCCGGCAGGGTAAACCCCACCGCCTGCAAGACCAAGCAGCTGGTACTCGGCCCGGGTATTAACAGCAGGTAGGTCGCATCCCGTATATCGGGAGAGCCAACTGGTAACAGTTGGTCAAGATAAATGGCCGCCGCCCGTCAGAAGTGACGGCGCACAGAACTCGGCTTATAGACCCGCTCTTATTTTTTTCAGCGCTAATTTTCCAGGGCAAAGGGGTCGTCGTGCGTGCGTACGAATGAGTCCACTCTGATTCTTATGTTTACAATATCACCGGCGACGCCCATCCAGATGGTTCCGGCACCGAGTGTGATGTGGTCGAAATCAAGACCTTCGACGGGATTGAGCTTTGTTGCCGACGCAGGCGAGGATTCCAGTTTAACCAAAATCGTCTCCATCGTTTGATTGATAAGCATCCCGCAGATACTGAGATTCTTATCCTCTGCCCCTACGTCATATATATCCCCGTGAGCGTTGGCCAAAACCTTTCTTAGTATTGCGATTCGTTTTTCATTGTCGTTAACATAGGGCTCGTTGAACAGCTCAGCACCTAACACCATTTCGCTGTCAAAGGTAAGCTTTCGCCTGGGCTGGACCCAGAAACTTTTCGGCTTTTCATCTACCAAAAAGAAATACTTTCGTTTTGCAGTCAGGGCGTTCTCATCGAAGGCCACCATATTAAACCAAATCTCATGGCCCTTTTTCTTTTGACCTGACGAGGCGATAACGCTCTTGCTCTGGGTGAGCAGCTCATACTTCGGGCGGTGAATTGCAGCCAGCACATCGGCGGCCCTGCTCACCTTAAGTATTGTATTCTCATAGCTCTCGGAGAGCTGCTCGTCATAGGGAGGTTTTTCCGGCTTAAAGTAGTCCACAACCGCACAACCACACAAACCAAAAACTAAAAAGCACAATCCGAAATTGAACACTTTAAGTTTTAAGTTTTGGTTTTGCATTTACGTTCTCCGTTTTGAAGACGCAAAAAGAAACGTTTTGGGCCCTTTATACTTCTTTTGAGTCTATCCATGTCATCATTTTGCGCAATTTTCTGCCGATTGTTTCCAACTGGCAGTCATAGTCTTTATCGTACAGTTCCTTAAACGTCTTTAATCCGGATTTGTATTCGTTGACCCATTCTTTTGCGAATTCGCCGGATGTAACTTCCGATAGTATCTTCTTCATTTCCGCTTTTGTTTGCTCTGTGACAATCCTTGACCCGCGTGTCAGGTCGCCATATTCGGCGGTATTCGAGATGCTGTATCTCATATAGCTCATTCCGCCCTGGTACATAAGGTCAACTATCAGCTTGACCTCGTGCATACACTCGAAATAGGCGATTTCAGGCTGATACCCGGCTTCCACAAGCGTTTCGAAGCCGGCTTTGATAAGTGCCGTCAGGCCGCCGCAGAGAACGCACTGCTCGCCGAACAGGTCCGTCTCGGTCTCTTCTTTGTATGTGGTTTCGATAACGCCCGCCCTGACGCCGCCGATACCATTGGCCCAGGCAAGGGCGATTTCTTTGGCATTGCCGGTCGCATCCTGCTGGACGGCTATCAGGTTGGCCACGCCGCCGCCTTTTTCATACTCGCTGCGGACCAGATGTCCCGGTCCCTTCGGAGCAATCATAACAACGTTAACATCCTTCGGCGGCACAATATACTTAAAATGAATATTGAAGCCATGGCAGAAACCAAGTGTCTGACCGGCTGCCAGATTGGGAGCGATTTGGTCCTTGTAAATTTTTGCCTGCATTTCATCCGGCACGGTTACAATAATCAGCGTTGCGTCGTCCATAGCGGTTTTTATATCGCCCGGCGTAAAGCCGTGTTCCTGTGCCGTTTTGAAGTTGTCGGTTCCTTCCAGCTCAGCCACCGCCACATCAATCCCGCTATCGCGAAGATTCAAACTGTGCGCATGGCCCTGGCTGCCGTAACCGATAACCGCTACTTTTTTGCCCTTTAACGCATCTATCGGGGCGTCCTTTTCGTAATAAATTGTTGCTGCCATTGCTTCAATTCTCCTTTCTCTTTTAGCATTTCGTGAAGTCGAATGAAGGACGAGCTTCACGCTTCAGTTTTTGCATGTCGGGGCATTGCGATTGTTCCGGTCCTGGCCACGCTTTTAATGCCGTAAGGCTTGCAGCTATTTATGAACGCTTCTATCTTGACCTCAGGTCCGCTGACTTCGACCATAACAAACTTTGGCCCAAGGTCTACAACTTTTCCCTTGAACATCTCTATTAAGGACAGGATTTCGGGTCTTTTTTCCGGCGGCGCCGAGATGCTGATGAGCATCAAATCGCGGGCCACCACCGGCTCACCGGCAAAATCCTGGACCTTAACAACGGGAACAACCTTGGCCAACTGTTTTCGAACCTGCTCGACTACCCTGTCATCGCCGACGACAACAATCGTCATTCGGCTCAGCTTCGGGTCTTCGGTTCGTCCAACAACAAGCGAATCGATATTAAACGCCCGTGCGGCGAACATACCGGCCACCTGGGCCAGAACGCCGGGCTTGTTTTCAACTAATGCACTTATTATATGCTTCATTTTTCAAACCGCTTTCCAAGTTCAAATCAGATTAACCTTTCCAAAATATCAAGCCCGTCCATTTCATCGAGGCTTTTGCCTGCTGCTACCATAGGCCAGACATTTTCCTCCCGTTCGATTCTAAAGTCAACCACAAACGGCCTTTTTGAATCCAGCATCGCCTTGACGACTTTTGGAACGTCGGCTTTTTTATCGCAGGTTTCTCCGAGGGCACCCAACGCTTGTGCCACAATTGCATAATCCGGATTGGAAAGGTAGCTTTTGGAATATCGCCTGTTATAGAAAAGTTCCTGCCATTGTCGAACCATTCCCATATACCCGTTGTTCAGGATACAGACCTTTATCGGCAGGTTGTGCTCGACCGCCGTTGGAATCTCGGTCAGGGTCATATTGAAGCTGTGGTCGCCGTCGATATCGATAACGGTCATGTCCGGTTTGGCTATCTGGGCGCCTATGGCGGCTGGCAGGCCGAAGCCCATCGTGCCGAGTCCGCCGGAGCTGATAAGCTGCCTGGGCATGCTATAATGATAAAACTGTGCGGCCCACATCTGGTTCTGGCCAACGCCTGTCGTTATAATGGCTTTACCGTCGGTTTGACGGCAGAGTTCCTCGATCACATACTGAGGTTTGATGGCCGACGATTTATTGTCATAGCGAAGTGGAAACTTTTCCTTCCACTCGGCGATTTTGCTAAACCACCTTTTCCTTGGTTGGGGTTTTACTTCCTTAATCATTTCAGCCAGTATGTCTTTGGCATCGCCCACAACCGGGATATCCACGTGTACATTCTTGGATATGCTGGAAGGGTCGATATCGATATGGATTATCTTTGCGTTCGGGGCGAAGGTATCGAGCTTTCCGGTGACCCTGTCGTCAAAGCGGGCCCCTACGGCAATCAGTAAATCGCATTCCTGCACGGCAAAATTGGCATACGCGGTTCCATGCATCCCGAGCATATCCAGTGATTCGGGTCTGCTCTGGTCGTAGCTTCCCAGCCCTAAGAGTGTTGTTGTTACGGGCAGGTTCGCTTTTTCAGCCAATGCTCTTAATTCTTCGCTTGCGTTTGCGATGATAACACCGCCGCCGACATAAAGTACAGGCTGTTTGGAGTTGTTTATCGCTTCTGCCGCCATTGATATCTGCCTGGCGTGGCCTTTGGTGCGAACGCGATATCCGGGCAGTTCAATCTTATCGGGGCCGTCTGTACTGGCCTTGTTGACCTGAACGTCAACCGGTATATCAATGAGGACCGGTCCGGGCCGGCCGGTCGAAGCGATATGAAAGGCCTCCTTAATAAGTCGGGCGAGGTCTTTGACGTCCTTTACGATACAGTTGTATTTCGTAACCGGGCGGGTAACGCCGGTAGTGTCGGCTTCCTGGAATGCATCGTTTCCTATCAGTTCCGTGCGCACCTGCCCTGTCATGGCAACTAATGGTATCGAGTCCATGTTTGCCGTTGCAAGGCCGGTTACCAGGTTGCAGGCGCCCGGCCCGCTGGTTGTGAGGACAACGCCGACCTTTCCGCTTGCACGGGCATAAGCGTCAGCCATGTGGCAGGCACCCTGCTCGTGCCGCGGAATGATAAAATTGATTGGTGCGTCATATAGACTGTCAAAGAGTGGCAGAACGACGCCGCCGGGATAGCCGAACATTGTGTCGACACCCTCTTTTATAAGCGTATCGACTATTATGTCTGCACCTGCTTTTAGAGAGGATTTGTCTTTAGAAGCGGCCGAACGAGCCGAAGAGGGAGGTTTGGATGTCATTTTGATATTCCTTTCCTGATAAACATTATAGGACCCCTGTTTGGCCTGAAAACCCAAAACAGGAACCACTCGTTATTCCGGCCGATTATGGCTCCGCTGGGCCGCTCCGAGGTGCCAATCGCTTTTACCCGAAAAGCGACCGAACCGCTCGAAGGTTCAAAACCCTGCCATAATCCCGTAACCATCCGCCAACGCGGACGTCTCAGGTCTGTATTTGTATGTTTTCATACAAATACAAAGACATTATACAAGCTTATTCGATGTCTTTCAATTATTTTTTCGGCAATTTTCTCATGATGGCTTACTTTTTCTTGCCCCGGCGTAGCTCCTGCGAAGCCGGGTTAGTCTTTCTCCCATATATGCAGTTGTCTTTGTATCCCCGCCAGTCCCTGCATGCTTTAGGCAGGGATCCAGACGTCGTATTCCCCGAAGCCCCGCCACCTGCCTGTCCGCCGAAGCCTCGGCGAAGGCGGATGGGCGGGGTTGTCTTTATTTTTATGCCCCTGTCCTGGGGGGATTTTTTGTGTTTTTCCCTTCCCTCGCCCGAATCCCTGCATGCATTAGCTCACATCATCATTCGAAATTCCTTGTTCGATATTCCCTTACCGTTTTAGGGTATTCCTGCTCTCCTGTTCCCCTGATATCCACTTCCTGTTTGCCCGATTACCTGATAAACTTTTTTTCTTTCCCTTTTTCCTTCTTTTCTGTTATTCTCTGTGCTTGCCCCGCGAGATAGTGAAGCGTTATCTCACTGGGGTTATCTCACTGGGGCGGAGTTTAAGGATTTTATTTGTTGACGAATTAGGGGGTGTTCTGTATTGTTTGGCATATATGAGATAATAAAGCATTTTTTGGGAACCAATTATGATTGTTCTAATTGATGGCGTAAGGTATAGGCTTGTTATTCCGGGTAACGAAGATGTGCTTGAGAAGGCTATTAAATCGAATTACCAACATATTTTTGGGCCTGATTCTTTCTATATCGACGTTAAGAAACTGATAAAATCCAAAGCAGGTATTGCTTCAATACCCGATGGTTATGTCATATTATTTGAACCGAAGCCTATGTGGTGTATTCTAGAAGTAGAGCTAGCTTCGCACTCGATATATGATCATATTGTTCCTCAATTGACAAAGTTTAATAGAGGGATTGAAAATAGCTCAAGCCGTAAAAAGATTGTGGAGATGTTTTATTCGATTATCAATGAAGATGAAGTTCTGAAAGCAAAGTTAAAACAACAAATACAAACAGGTGAAATCTATAAGTTCATATCTGACCTTATTACAGAAAATCCTCTGATAGTTGTTGCAATAGATCAGCGAACAGACGAACTCGAAGAGGCCTTAAGGGATATCAGAGGAGATGTCAGAGTCTTAGAGTTTCAAACATTCCAAAGAGAGGGAATTACAGATCAAATAAATGCTTATGTTTTTGAGCCTCTGATAAAAACTAAAAGGAAAATTAAGCCGCCGGGAAAAGACGACTTTACTGAAGAATTAAGCACGAAGCGCGGCGGAATTGGCAAAGCGATTTATGACCTTTTCGATGAAAAGGGCATTGAGAATGTATCCTATGAAGAGTGCGAAATCATAGCTAAGAAAATCAAACCTGATACAAAGTTTAACACAAGCCATTTTTCTTGGTATAAGAACAAATACAGAAATAAATCAAATGTTCCGTCTGATGTGAAAAAACAAAGAGGAAAAGAATATGGAGAGGAATTCCATACAAGAGGCAAATCACAAAAAATTATTGAATTGTTCAATTCAATAGATAAGTTTTGTTTAGATATTGATCCCCCTAACGTTCAAAGAAGCTGCCACAAAAAATATATCAAATATAGCCATAGCGGAAAAATATTTTGTAGCTTGCATTTGTGGAATTCCTTAATTCGAATCTGGTTGAAACTTAAATATAATGATTTAGACAATCCTCCGGATTGTGTTAGAGACGTTACTAAGATTGGACATTGGGGAGTTGGGGACGTAGAGGTTGCAACCGATAGTTTTGTTGAACTTGAAACAGCAAAAAGTCTCATACAAAAATCGTTTGAGAAAAACAGATTAAAATGAAAGCAACCAAAGCCGGGTAGTTTGTGCAGCAAGTTTGCATGTGTCTCAGGTACTTGTTTGCACACTCTACAAGACTAAGGTAAAAAATGATAAAAGACAGCCATGAAATCAGAGATCCTATTCATGTATTCGTGCGTTTGGATACAGACGAGCGTAAGGTGCTTGATTCTCGCCCTTTTCAAAGACTCAGGCATATTCATCAACTTGCAACAACATATCTCCTGTATCCCGGCGCAACACATCGCCGATTTGAGCATTCTTTAGGGGTAATGGAGCTTGCAAGCCGAGTTTTTGATGTCATCACGGCAGATGAGAATATACACGATCAAGTCAGAGATATAATGCCCAATAAAGACCAAAAGACATATTGGCGAAGAGTTCTTCGGATGGCTGCTCTATGTCATGATCTTGGCCATTTACCATTTTCCCATGCGGCAG
>SDBU01000846.1_pt1 | contig 44492 bp, 55 predicted proteins | sample 2277071 | NCBI WGS metagenome assembly SDBU01 (sample SAMN10397929, study PRJNA504765) | marine sediment metagenome | isolation source: marine sediment core GS08_GC12, 126 cmbsf | place: Arctic Ocean: Gakkel Ridge, Loki's castle | collected 2008
ATCTAGACCCATGCGCCATGACCCCCTAACTCGTTCAATGACCCACACGCGGCGGCCATCACTGCTATATACACACAAATATTCTGTCCTAGGTCGCTTGCTCCGGTGCCCCCCTAGTAGGCTACTCCTCTTCCCTATTTGCTCGTTCCCCGTCGAAAGATGCGGAATGAAATTGACAATCTACAATATATTATGGCTTATCTATAGTTAATAACAATAATCAACAATATATTGTAAGTACCTACGCATGACTTACGCATAGTCCGTATACACCTAGGCAGGGCTCTTGCGAAGAATTGGGGATTGACGTTTTGATGTTTTGGTCCTAAAGTATAGGCAGATAAGTATTTAGGCACTATTAATCAATACAGGAGAAATGGAATGGAAGAACGTAAAATTCTTAAAGTCAGACACTATAAGGCCGGATATGAAGTAAGAACCGAAGAAGTAACCTATAGCGGTAATGAACCCTTTATTTCCAAAACAGCCTATACCCTATCAGGAGATTATATAGGCAGAAGCGTTTGGGCGCATCGTCTTGTCATTAAGCGCGGCATTATACCAGAAAAAATAAGTCCATCTGATAATGTCTGTTCGATAGGATTCTGTGAGAATGAGCAAAAGTGGTATGGGTGGTCACATCGGGCAATTTATGGTTTCGGCGTTGGAGATACTGTTAAAGAGGGAGATTGTACTGCTTCGTCTGGGTGGATTGATGAATATCTCGAAGAACATCCTGAAAAGGACAGAAGTCTTTCTGTTGGATTTACTGCACAAAGTCTAAACGACGCAAAAACAATGGCGATAGCGTTCGCCGATTCGGTTAGTTAAAAATTCTTAACGAAGGAGAAGAGATGATAATATTCGAAGCGGAGTTACTTGTGAATGTAATTAATCAATTTTACGATTGGAAAAGAGAAGAAAAAGACATTATTATTCTAGAAGTTCTACAAATATTCAATCCAAATGATAGAAGCAAAGTAATTGTGTGGTATAAAAGAACCTAATATGACCTTTATTGCGCTTATAGGTCTAGGAATAGGTATTCTAATTGTATTATCGGGGACTTATACAAAATACGCCCAATGGATAAGAAGTCCCAAAATAAAAGGAGGAAATTAAAATGAGTATTGAGACAGCAAAAGCAGAAAGAGAAAAAGAAGTTAGGGAACAAATAGAATATTTAAGTAAATCACTTTCAAGTCTTAGTTTGACTGTTGAAAGTTTAGCTCCGACACTTGGCGACGTTTTAAGTAGTGGAATGCCTTCAGACGCCGGGGTTGACGAACCGGTAAAATCACTTTGTAATCTAGCAGAAGAAATTCGAAATCTTAGATACAGCGTCGAGACTATACAAAATAGCATCCAAGATACACTAAGTCGCATCGAGGTTTAAGGGGCTATAATGACAAGAGATAAGATCGAAGTTACATGGGTGGATAGCCACACAAGAAGCGGCTGGGATAGTATTAATAATTCTTTGCGGTATGTAACAGAAGAACTCAATTTGTCTATCACAACCATAGGATATAAATTCCACGAGACAGATGACATTTTAGTTACTGTAATGTCACAAGGAGAACCCGATCTAGTTAATACCCTAAACATAATTCCCAAAGTAGCGATTACGAAAATAAGGAAATTGAAATAGTGGCAATCTACCACTGGACAACCAAAGAGAATATTAAGCCTATAATGAAAGAAGGTTTGTATAAATGGAGCTTTGTATGCACTGAACCGGATGTATGGCACGGCGAAATATGTTTAAAGATCGAAGGTTTAGATATAATTGTGGATAGCGAGACATGGCAAGGAGTTACACATCGACATGTTAGACCAGAAGAAATTGAGGTATTAGAATGACAGAAAAAGAATACCAAGAAATAACAGTACCTGAATCCGCAAAGGGTTGGTCGAGAATTCGACGATTGCGCAAACGAATTATTAAGATTGTAGAAAAGACGGGCAAGGGGCATTTAGGAACTTCCCTATCGTCCTTAGAAGCTATTCTAGCCGTTCGTGATCGTATGAAGGAAGATGATATTTTCATCTCGTCTAAGGGACATGACGCCGTGGCCCAATACGTCGTTCTAGCCGAACACGAAATATTAGAAGAAGAAACTTTAGACACTTTTCGTACTAAGGGCGGTTTGCCAGGCCATCCCACAGTAGATATTCCTGGCATTGAAGTCAATACCGGTTCCCTCGGAATGGGGCTCTCCAAAGCCCTAGGATTCGCAATCGACCAAGACCGAACAGTTTACGTCCTGCTTGGAGATGGTGAATTGATGGAGGGACAAAATTGGGAAGCGGCGCTGGCAATAGGCAATTGGGAAGTCGATAATCTTGTGGCCCTGGTAGATTATAACGAATTTAGCCAAGATGGCCCAACAGCACTAAGCGCACAAACTATCGTACAGATGTTTATTGGAGCAGGATGGAATGTTACCTATCTCCCGGACGGAAATAATTATGATGATGTTCATGATCTTCTGGACGAAATAGAGGAACTGGAAACAGGAGGTCCTTGGGCAATCGTTCTACAAACCGTGAAAGGGAAAGGGACAGAATTCGAAGGAACGGTAGATTCACATTTTGGTCTGCCGGCACCCTTTGACTCTGTGTGTAAAATACCCCCTCAATACAAAGCGCTCGGCTCGGCCGTCAAGCGGATTATGGAACAAGATAAGGATGTAATTCTAGTCGGCGCTGATACCATGCGAGACCTTAATCTATATCACCTTCGAGAGCAATTTCCTGCTAGAGTATTTGACTTTGGCATTGCCGAGCAGAATGCTGTCTCCTTTGCCTCCGCCCGTGCTCTGATGGGCCAGAAGCCAATCTTCGCTACATACGCGTGTTTTTTGCGACGTTGCGCCGAACAAATTTATAATGCCACAACGGAAAATACGAATATTACGTATGTTGGAACAATGGCCGGACCTTTAGGTCCGTCTGGACCGGGCATATCGCACCAAAGTTTAGATGATCATATTTGGATGGGAACGATGATGGATACGTTCGAACCAAAAGCCGATGAAATTTATGCTATACTTAAGAAGTGTCTCGACAGCGAAATTCCTAACTATGTGAGGATATTAGCATGACACTTGAAGACGTTGGGCCATGGATGACGAAATACGCTATTGTAACTGGTGGCTCTGGGCGAGTAGGTCCAATTTGGATGGAAGAATTATATAAGTTGGGTTACATACCAATTAGTTACGATCTACCAGAGTATGACGTAACTAATTTACAACAAGCGAGAGATTTTGTCAATGAATTGGCGCATCCTCCACAAGTTCTAATTAACAATGCCGCTATTGACAATCCACCGGGCTCCGGAGCGACTTTCTTTGGTAACGCAAAGCAGATTCTTGATGTGAATGTTGTTGGAGCGACCAATATGGCGGAAGCAGTCATTCCGAGAATGGTGGCCGGTGATGGAGGCGTAATTGTTAACATCGGAAGTATCATGGGTAACATCGGGGCGGATTGGAGGAATTATGACAAAGGATTCGAAAAACCAGTTGCTTACAACTTATCAAAAGCTGCTCTTATCCAACTATCCCGATCCATTACTGTTCAATATGGCCGCTACGGCATCAGAAGTGTTACACTCGCATTTGGCCCACTTGATGAGGGCCTACCTGACGCATTCAAAGAAAGGTTTCTCAAAAATGTACCTCTCGGTCGAGCTGTCTCCGAAAATAGCTGGCGAGCAGCCCTAAGATTCGCTATTGAGTGCCCAGAGTTTGCCGGACAGCAAGTTTTGATTGATGGAGGATATGTAGCGTGGTAAAAATTACATCGACGTTTCCTAGAGAAAGAGCAGAGCGAACAAATAAGGCAATACAACTCCTCGTATTTTATAAGGATGTGATGGGATATTCTGAAGCAAAAGCACGGAAATTAGCAATGAAATCGGCGGGGATACTAAAATGAGATGGCCTTGGCAAGATAAAGATAACGATGGAAAACCAGATGATTATCCGTTTGATACGTGGACTGAAATATTCTTGGCGCAGATAGCGTTTTCGTTGGCCGTTTTGGTCGTCTTGGCCATTTTGGGGTTTATAATAGGCTAATGACTAAAGATTTATATGTAATTGCGGAAATTGGAAGTAATCATAACGGCGATTTTGAAACTGCGATTAAATTGATTGATATGGCGGCGCTCGCGGGCGCAGACGCCGTGAAATTCCAAAAACGACATAATGCAACATTATTTACGGACGAACTGTATAATAAACCATACGAAGGGTATGGTCCGACCTATGGAACGCACCGGGTAGCTTTAGATTTTAATTTTGATCAATTCAAGGCTCTCCAAAAATATGCCAACTCAAAGAACATCGATTTCTTCGCCACGCCGTTTGATACCAAATCCGTAGACTTTTTAGAGGCTTTGAAGGTTAGTCAATACAAAATAGCGTCTGCATCGGTTACAAATCATAGATTAATACGAAGAATTGTTGAAATAGGCAAACCAATTTTTATGTCCGTTGGCGGACAGTCCAGTAATTCAATCAAATGGGCCACGAATTTTATGGGCTCAAATTACCCACTGACGATTCTTCATTGTGTGGCGCTGTATCCTTGCCCGCCTGAAATGATGAATCTCAGAAGAATTCCTGTTTTACAAGAACTATTTCATTTTCCAGTTGGTCTATCTGACCACCAAGATGGAATTGCACTTGGGGCGGCGGCGTATGCTCTTGGGGCCCGAGTTTTTGAAAAGCACATTACTTTAGATCACTCAGACAAAGGAACTGATCATGCTTTCTCTTTGGAGTATTTTGGTCTTCGTCAATACATCAAGTATGTGAATGATACAGCAAAAGCGCTAATTTGGCATGATCAGCCTATAGAGGACGAAATCGCGGCAATTTTGAAAATGTCACAAAGCCTCTATTGGGCAATTGACTTAGATGCTGGAGAAAGGATTAAATCTGAACATATCGCAGTCCAGTCGCCCGGACATCTCGATGGGCTTCATCCAACGCCACTAATTGTATCTAAATTTGTACGTCGCCTCCTAGACCGGTCCGTTACTCGGGGAGATTTGCTTAAATGGGAAAACCTAAGATGAAACCGATTGCATTCATACCTCTAAGAGCAGGCGGTAGCCGAGTCGGAAAAATAGACGGCTTGGACAAAGAACGGGCAAATTTTGCGGGATATCCGCTAATGGCATATACAATTCGAGCGGCCATTGATAGTGGTATTTTTGGCGATGTAATTGCCGTAGTTCATAGTAGAGAACATGCCTTCATGGCCGAACAATATGGGGCCCGAGTTCCGTGGTTACGACCTGCTTTTACTGTTTTAGACTCATCCCCTGATATTGAGTGGGTAAAATGGATAACGAATAAATTACAAGTTACCCCCCAAGTTTTCGCTATTCTACGAGTAACAAGTCCCTTCAGAGGACCTGATGTTATTCGGGGTGCCTGGTTAAAATTTGGCATCAGTCTTGGCATGGACTCACTAAGGATGGTAAGACCGGTTACAGAGCATCCAGGTAAAATGTGGGTAGAACGAAATGATTCTCTTTTGCCGCTATTGCCAATGGAGACCAACTCTTTGCCTTGGCACAGCAGTCCAACACAGAGTCTTTTTAAAGCCTACATCCAAACAGCAGGCATGGAGTTTACATACTTCAATACTGTAAGACGAACAAATAGTATTTCAGGCTCAAGAATTATTCCATATATTTCGGATGGTTGGGCTGGATTTGATATCAATACCCGCGAAGAGTGGGAAATAGCAGAAAGGGCCGCCATGAGAGGCGTAGCTAAACTGCCGGAGGTAAGAAAGTGAAGATTTATCCAGAATCCTTTGAAGTTATCAAACAGATTAACGAAAAACTCAAGGAAGGAAGTTTCGAAGGTCGAGTGGCCGATAATGGTGTGAACTTGGTGTTCTTAACAAGCATGATAGCAAATGCTGGAAATGGCGATCACGTGGAAATAGGAACATTATTTGGAGCTAGTGCTATTGCCGTGGCTCTTATAAAGAAAAAATTGGAACTAGAAGGCGACGTATATTGTATTGATCCTTATGATGCCGAACAACGATCTGCGGACACTCGGCTGGTGGATACGAAGGATGGAGTGGACTCTGAAGATCAAAGTTTTCTCAATGCTACACCAGAGGCGTTACGAAAGAACGCAAAGCTGTTTGATGTAAAATTGACGTTAGTTCAAAAATCTTCCGACCCGTGGCCGGAAGAACTGAAAGATAATCATTTTGCATCGGCATATATTGATGGTGATCATCTTTATGATATGCCCTACAAAGACTTCTTGAATGTAAGCGAACGAACGTCAGATTACATTGGTTTTGATAATTACGAAGAAGGCTACCCAGATGTGTTGGGGGGACTAAATAAAGTTTTGAACGAAAGTGAAGACTGGGTATTATTTTATAAGAACGCATCCTTTGCCGCCCTTCGTCGACGATTACCACCCAGAGGACAGATGAGCAAGGCTCCTGTTACAGCATTATAATGACTAAACAAAAAGGCAAAAAGAGTGTTGTGTGCCCAACTTGCGAAAAAACTTTTGGATCGCCGGCAGCTTTGCGCTCTCATAGACTATCCGCTCATGGGGAAGCAAATCCAATGGCCCCGAATCGGGGAGATGAAATTACATTCAATGTAAGTCTTCCCATGGTACCACATGGGGTTCATACAATTAATTGTCCCCTTTGTGCTAGTGTAACGGCGCTTACGATGGACAAAGACGGAAAAGCATCCGTTGGCAAACCTTCGTCCATACGTCCGTCATCATCTAGAGCAGAGAAAAATGCTTATCCGCACTATGTTCGAGAACATCCAATCATCATCCGAGAACGAATGATTCAGAGAAAAGATAAGAAGACTGTCGTAATGATGGGTACGCATGGACGTAGTGGTCCGTTGGCGCCGTGGAACGAAATGGGAATTGACGAGTGGTGGGGTTTGAACGACTCGGCTGTCATCTTTGGCGACAAAATGCCACTCTTTGATCGTTGGTTTCAGATGCACCATAGATGGAGATTCACTAGACGACAAACTCGGTACTCTGATGATCATTGGAAGTGGCTTCAGAAGTCTGAAGTACCCGAAATTTACATGCAGCGGCACTTTGCGGACGTTCCGAATAGCGTGAAGTTTCCACTGAGGGAAGTTTCGGAGCTTTTGATTGGTGATAAGTTGCCACGAGGGGCTGGTTACGTTCAGCAATATTACGCATCGACGTTCAGCTACATGCTCGGATTAGTAATTTACGAAAAACTGACCGGTGTAAACGACTGGGACCGTATTGAAATCTACGGATGTGAGTTAGAACAGTTAGAAACAGAATACTTCCAGCAACGACCGGGGATGGAATGGTGGTTGGGGCAGTGTGCGGCGTACGGAATTGAAGTTTATTTTCCTCACGATACGTTCATTGCATTCGCTCAGAATGTCACTCCTAATGCAATTGAGAACTATCCTGGCTATATGACCTATGGCTATTCTAGCCCAAGTAAAGCAGAGGCGCTAGAGCGCGGAGAACCGCTGGGAGAAGACCCAACAGAGGAAAATCTTGTGGGAACGTGGGAAGACTTACCTTATAAGTCATTTGTCAGTATGGCAAATAAGAGTTTGGCGGACTATACAGTCCGAACAAACTGGGCAGAGGAGTTTGAAGAGACCATGCCACTGCTAAATGAACTTTTGGAGCCAGAAAATGGGAAGCACAACTAAAAGGATCATTGCCGAGCTTCAATATGCTAGTCGATCTATCTTTTCGAGCGCTCTACAGAAAATAAACCCAGTAGAGCGCAGTAAAGTCAGAGGCGCTGTTGATCAAGTATATCGAAGATTGGTAAAAACTGATTCTAAGATCAATAAAACGGACGTTTTTCGACTTTTGGCGGCAATTGGGGCGTTTTCGGCGCTTTCGGACCCCGAATATGTTGGGAGCTCTTGACAAAACCTCTCTGTGATCCCAAAATATACATAGGAGTATCCGCATATGCATCAAAGAGATGAGGATGGTCGATTTTGCGTTCAGCCTCCTCAGTATTGTTCAATAGATGGGTGTGAATTAATACACAAAGCCCGTAGTTGGTGCACTAAACACTACTGGCGATGGAAACGTCACGGCGACCCATTGGTCATGGCATCAAAACGTTCTAAACGACCAGAAAGTTTGGGTACTAAAATTGGACGCAATCTTAGAGTTCGTATGTGGTATGCACTTAATGGCGAGAAGGGGATAGGATCGGCTGTTCGTGATTTAGGGTGCTCGCTTGCAACATTTAGGCTTTACATAGAAAATCAATTTGAAGAGGATATGACTTGGGATAATTACGGAGAGTGGCATTTGGATCACGTTTTGCCACTGGCATCATTCGACCTGATGGACCGAGTGCAGTTTTTAGAGGCGGCCAACTGGTTAAATTATCAACCACTTTGGGCAAAAGATAACCTACGGAAAAGTAAATATGTCGGACGGTAGAACGAAAGGTGGACGATTTGTAGAAAGACCCGAAGGGGCCGCTCCGCTTTTTGATCCTGAGTCAGGTCGGAAAGCAGCCTTACAACGATGGGAAGATCAAAAAGGACGCAATCAACGTGCGTTAGTTGATGTTGTTGCCTTGAAACTGGATATCGATCCAGAAGAACTAAATTACGACGGTGCCCTAAAACTAGGGCTACTTGGTCCGCTGTACTTAAAGGCAATGGAAGAAGGACAACCAGCGGCAGTAAAGTTGTCACTGCAACTTTTGGGAGAAATGCCGGATGGTGCAGACGCAAAAGTGATCGTAGATAAACGACAGGTCACTTTTATGAATTTTCGCTTTACTGTACCACAGGCTAGAGCTTATATAGAAGATCAACGAGCACAAGGAAATGAATCAGTGGCATCTTTAGTGGATTCCCAGATGGATTGGGAAGTTGAGGAAGGTGAAATCATCACAATCAAGGTCCCACTAGATGATCAGGATTAATCTTCTACACGAAGATGCTCTCCAAGGAGCCAAGGTAAAAAAGTCAGCGGTTTATGATGAACTTGAACGAATAAGTTTGGTCATAGGTCGTAATTTTAATCAATTTCTGTTTGACAATGAAGAAGGCTTTTACTTAGAGGCCGAAGAAGGCACCTTTTCTCCAAAACAATGGGGACAGCTTCCGCCGTATGGCATTAGTCCTAGTTTGAATCCAAAAGAACTCGCAGATAGTCCCGAAGGATTTGCTTTGTTTTTCCTAACGGTAACAGGATTGCCCCTTCTTTCCTATCAGCAGGATTGGGCCGACCATTGTTGGGATAGTTGGAGTCGTAGAAAGAAAGCTTTGATTATTGCTGCTCGTGGACTGGGGAAATCCATTTTCATGAGAAGTCTCTTGGCTTATGGCGTAGGACTTCAACCTACTCTTGAAAACCTTATTATCCGCATAGCTGATGCTCCCGCCAAATCAACGGCCGAGGGTATAGCCAATATTATCGTTAACAACATTGCTTGGCAACTCTGGTTTCCAGAAATTGAACCGAAATCAAAGCCGGGACAAGCAGGCGGAGAATGGAGCGCTAAAGACGGCTATAATGTTATTGATCGTTCAAGGGACCCCGAAGAATGGATACGAATGGAAGCATCTAGAACATCTCGCACAATTTCTAAATACGGAATTGCGGGAGCAGGTACTTTGGGATCGAGAACATCTGGATTAATGTTGGCGGACGACCTTCACGGAGATAAAGAAACAGCGAACGAAACCGAAGCAATTAAGTCGCGGTTTCATAAACAAGTTGGGCCTACTTTGCGTCCTGACGCTAGAGCCGCCCTTATTGGAACGCCATGGAACGAAATTGATCTCACACAAGAATTGCCAGATAATCCCCAATGGGAAGTTATTTATACTCCTATCACCTTAGAGGGTACATGGCCGGGCACGCCGGTTTGTTCTGAAATTTTCGACGAACAGGCAATACAAGATATATACGACGAAGATATGACAGTCGGCAAAAAGGATTTTTATCTCAACCGTCTTTTGTCATTGGTTCGAGATCATGGACAACATTTTACATTCAGGAGAGTTCAACTGTACGAAGATTACTGGTTTCATCGCATCGGCTGTGATTATGCCGCTGGTGAAGGACAAGGACCTGAACGGAGCTACCATGCAATAGTCGTAATTGCTCAGCACCCCGAGAGTGGTGCATGGATTATCATTGACGGTGTAGTAGCACGAGTAACAGTATCACAGGCAGAGCTACTCATGCTTGAATACTGGAAAAAGTATAAGAACGTCGAAGTAGTACAGATCGAAGAAGCGGCCGGTGGTAAAGAATACATACACTCTTTGGCCCGAATGGCAAATTACCTGATACCAATTATGGGCATAACGCCCGGTAGCGAAAGCAAAGAACGACGTTGGGAAATGAATCTTGAGCCAATGTTTGCGGCACAGAGAATCATGGTTCTAGACAAAGATCACATTACGGACCTTAGACAAGCTACGTTCTTAGCCGAAGTTGAACAGGCCCTAAATCGCTATCCCGATATTCGAAAGCGTGGTGACAAAGCAGCCGATATTTTAGACGCCATTTATTATGCCGTTTATCATGCGTTAGTGGCGTTTGCAGACCCGGTACGACAACTACCAAAAGAGAAGAAAAAGAAAAATCCTTTTAGGGGTTTCATCGATACAAAACTATAGGATAAGGAATGGCTAAACCAGAAAACGAGCGTGTAGATTATTATATTGAGATAGCCCGTGATCTTATTGATAGTTACCGTGACCTACGTAAAATGCAGGTACAGACGGATAAGATTGCTAGACTTGATTGGTCACTACCGAGTGGTATGGACGCCGAATGGATTCGAGAGGTAAAAACTACTGCTCCCCACGATGCGATCAGAGCCGCTGTCCGAGTGTTGTCTGGGCTAGACGAGCGCATTAAGATTGATCCGTTTACCATCCCCGGTAATTTCGGAGAGTTTTCCCGAGACATCGCAAATCAGTGGGAAATAGCCCTGAAGTGGCAGATGGACAAAGCCGTCAGACGCCGAGCCGTTCTGCGTCAGGATGTTGTGCGTTCTGCGGTGATGTATGATGAAATAGTAGGACAAGTAGTTCACCTACCAACGCAAATCAAAGCCATCGAGAAGTTGGGGGGGAAGGCTAACCGACAAAAAGCATCCCTGCGTTATGGTGACTTCGTAATCAACTTGCGTAATCCAAAGAATGTTTACACTCGATATTCAGATTATATGCTGGAATCAGTATTGTATGTCGTCAATAAGAAAATTAATGATATTCAAATCTATTGGAATAACAAGGAACTTCAGGCTTTAATTGACAGAGACGAAGCACCAGAGGATTGGTTATATTTCGACTGGTCCGATTATAATCAACACACAGTCTTCGTTGTACCTGGTAAAACGTTGGATGTAATTGCCGACCCGAAGAAAACGAAAGGCTCAATTATGCTTATGAATGAAGATTGGACCTTTGAGTTTTTACCGTGGGCGTGCGTGGTTGGCGGCAGCCAATTAGAATCGGAGCCACATCACAGTCGTTTTCCGTTGTTGTATGGTATCTGGAAAGCCGATCAGTTTGTAAATACTAATATTATTGGATCGCTACAGATTTCTGAGGCCATTGCCGAGGCCGCAGCACCGAGTGTTGCAAAATCTGGTATTCGACCAGAAAGTATAACATCTGATTATGGCGAACCGGGGGGTGCGTATCACGTACCTGCTGGTCATGATTTGACGCCTCTGCCACAAAAGGGGCTGGACCCCGCCCTCAGAGAAGCGTATGATCGTTTCGTTCATGAGATGAGCCAAAGTACGCTACCTAGGGTGCTGATTAACGCCGAAGCAGGCCCCGAAGAAACATTTTCTGGTTTCAATTTGCGAGTGCAGCAGGCCATGGCATCTCTCATGCCTTATAAGTTCCTAAGTGAGCGTTGGTTTGAGGAAGCCTATCGAACAATGCTCAATTGGGGTAAAGTGTCCAAGATGGGCATCAAGGGCTATGACAAAGATAGCTTTGAATACGAAATAGCGGCGGATGATATCGATCCAGGTCGGATTTATCTGTCCATTGAGCTACAAGAAGACGTTCCAATTGACCGCCAAGCACGAGTACAGACGGCAATACAAATCAGTACGAACTTGAAACTGCCGACTAGAGATGTCTTAGAACAACTGGGTGAGACAAACCCCGATGAAAAGATCAAAGAGTGGACATTCGAACAGTTTGATATGGCATATTTACAAGGAGTTCTTCAAAAGATTGCGTTTGATTCTGCCAATACAATTCAGCAGATTATAACGCAAGTCCAACAACAGGCACAGCAGGAAATGGCACAGTTAGCGCAAGAACAGGCAGCAGCGGCAGAAACAGAGGGTGGAGGGGAAGGAACAGAATTGGCGGGCGGTGGTTTTGATACAAATCAGGGCGGCTTACCGGGCGATCAATTCGCGCCGGGAGCAACATCACCTGCACAGGCAACAGGAACAGACGAGGCCGGCAATCCTGTGACGGGTGCATAATATGAACCAAAGTGGCATTTACATCATTCAAAGTAAGGAAAGTGGTAATTTCTATGTGGGACAGTCTGTAAACTTGAAGCACCGAGAACAAGAACACTGGTCCGCACTTCATCATGAAGTTCATAGAAATGCTCCTCTTCAAAACGCTTACAATAAATATGGCAGAGAAGGTCTTGAATTTAGAATTTTGATGTATATACCCGAGGACGAATTAACAAAGTGGGAGCAGTGGTGTTTAGACACATGGAAACCAGAATATAACATCGCTACTTGCGCAGAGGCGTCCCGCCGAGGAACAAAATTTACACCTGAACAATTGAAACGACTAAGTGATGCTCATAAGCATCAACGCGGCGAAAATCACGGACAAAATAAACTCATGGACAAAGACGTTTTGGAAATTCGACAACGGTTAAGTCTTGGTGAGCCTTGTACATCTATCGCAAAAGATTTTCCAGTTACTACTGCTCAAATTCGTAATATTAGGCATGGGCGAGCGTGGAAACATTTAGGGCCTTTGTCGGTTCCAGATATTGTAGGAGAACGAGTTGGGACCAGTAAATTGACGGCAAGTGATGTTTTAGAAATTAGAGACCGTTATGTGTCTGGTGAAACTCAAACCCAAATCGCAAAAGATTATCCTGTTCTTTCTCCGACGATTAGTTTAATTGTGAATAGAAAACGATGGGGGCACATATAATATGTTGGACCAACGTTCGTGGGATATTGCCCAATTAGAATCCCAATTACGAGTACAGGGTTGGTTTCAAGAGTGGGTTGAAGCTCTTATGGAAGGACGTAACCCAACCGATCAATTGGCGCAAATGTCGCCCCAAGATGCGGTAGCTTTGCGAGACGGGCCGCCTCCAGAAATAGTACCATCCCCTGAAGAAGCAACTGATCTACAGGACGGTGCTCCTCCGCAATTAGCGCCGTCCCTTGAAGAGGAAATCTAATGCTCAACGGTATAGGAGTAGTCATGGCTTACTTATGTTCACTATGTAACCAGACATATGCAGGATGTACTTGTGTTTCTCATAGCACGACTACGCCGAAAATCGAAGTCGGAACTGGTCCTGTAGAATCTTATGATTTAGATAGACCCAAGCGAACGGTTCGTAGAGTAAACATTGTTACTCCACTAACAGAGGAAACTTAAAGGGAGATTACATTGCCTAGTTATACAGTAAGAAGCGGAGATAATTTATCGCGGATAGCGCGTCGCGCTGGTGTTAACCTTCTCGATCTTGTAGCGGCCAATCCACAAATTAACGACCCAGACTTAATTCAGGCCGGAATGAAAATCCAAGTTCCAGGCAAGCCACTATCACAGTCCGCTCGGAATGTGGCCGCTCAACGAGTTGCGAGTGGATCATTTTCTGCTGGCACTTTCTCGGCTACTGGTGTTCCGGGCGAAGGACGTATGGAAGTAGGTCAGTTTCGATTTGGCCCCGGCGGTGGACCAGGAGCAGCGGCGCTAGGGAGAACCTTTGGTGAAATTTTCGCCGAAAGAGGAGCTACTTCTCTGTCACTGGGAGGATTGGATGAAGCTCCATTCGTCGAAAGTGTCAATCGACCGATTTCTGTTGAGGACGTAGCCCCACAAACACAAGACCTAGGAGTTACTTCTCCGGCATTGAGAGGATTGGAGGATGTAATATCAAAAGTTTCTCCGCTTCGACGAATTGGAGGAGCGAGAACAGGAGGGGGAGCGCAGGCAAGAGCAGGAACAGGTGGAGTACCTACACTCCCACCTACGACTCGACGAGCAGGCGGAGCGAGAACAGGAGGAGGAACACAGGCGAGAGCAGGGAGAAGAGACATTCTCCGAGAGCGACCGCCCGTTTCGGATGAATCTGTAACACCTGATCTACGAGTTATTTTGGCTATTCGTGCCCAGAGAGAAGGTTTGGGTAGACGTGGGGACACGGGCGCAATCAGAACTTTGGGTGGTGTGTCAATAGATAGATTTTCGCCGGACATGACAACCGCCGAGCGAGAGACTATCTTTCGAGAAATGGTTGCTAATGGTTTACCAACCGACGAGGCACTAAGGTTAGCATTTCAAACAGCGACGCCACCATTCGAAGTGGGAACTGTAATTAATTTTGATCCGGTTCGACGAGGTGCTGTAGCAGGTCAGATGTTTACTGCGCTGGGAGGTGTTTCAGACCCCACAGCGGCGCAGTCCATTAAAGCGCGAGCTTTTGTAGATCAAATTGATACACGATTTTTGCCGCTGAGTATTGCCGATGATCAAATGGCAACTTTTGTATCGCTCATCGAGAGAGGCATGCGTCCAAGTCAGGCGTTGCATATGGCTACTAGAACTTACGGCTATAACGTAACAAAAGACGACTCTCCACAGGACATTGTAAATCACGTAAATACCAAACCTATTGAAATGACAACAGAAGAATCGAATTTTCGCGCCTCTAATCCAATTACACCGGGCGAGAAGCGATTTAAACCAATTAGTGGCTCTGCGAGACCGGATACACTGAGAGGACAGCAGGACAACTGGGATTTGAATATGGTTGTTACGGCCAGTTATTTAATAACCAATGACTTTCGTACAGATGAAATAGGGAGTCAAGTCGAGGACGCGTTAACGTTTTTGAGAGCTTTGGCTAACAACGAAGCGTGGGCTGGTGCTATGGTAGACAAATTACTTAGGGGCGACACTCCACTGTCGGGAGAACAGCAGGAACGAATGATGGTTCTGGTTAATTTAGCACTGACAGACCCCGAAGCTTTGCTTCGACTTGATGGTATTCGAGAAGGTGGACATCGAGCTGCTCAGGAGTGGCTTGCAAGCAACGGATTCGAAAACACTACTGGAGATATTTGGGTGGATCGGGAAGCAGTCGATAGTATATATGGAACTCGTCGAAGTGGGGTTGCTGATCTTATTCCTGGTGGTGGTATGACAGCGTGGGGTACGTCAGGAGGCACTGGTGGCGGAGGAAGAGGCGGTAGCGGAGGCGGCGGAAGTGGTGGTATCGGTGGTCTTGGCGGTAGAGCTACGGCTCTGTATCAATGGCGTATTAGCGCTCCGAGTGTAAGTTAATGCCAAAATACCCAAAAATGAACACAGTGTCGGGTGCCACACAAGGCTCGAAATTTGACCCGACTTCATTTCGAAGTGCCTATAACTTTGATTACGACAATCCCCAAGATTGGGCGACACAGGCATCTCAGCCTCAAGTCCCGTCAATGGTTGGACGAGAATACGACGACCGACAGATGCCGCTTGATTGGGATTACAAGACAGCGGATACTGGTCCTAACGGAGAGCCGCTCCCCGACCAAGCAAACGGGTGGAACTACCACGGAAAACCAGACTTCGGTCCTGGCATTGACGGATGGTGGAAAAATATCTCGTGGAAATTCACACAAGATCGAAATGAGGTATTGGAGAATAGTCCAACACTAAAGTCATTGACGGATGGCATCAAGGCCACATGGGATCATTGGGACGCAGAGGCAGAGGCCGGTAACGCACCGAAATCAAAGAAATTTGGTCAGACACTAATGGCACTCGTGGGCAGTGCGGCGCAAGGTATTGGAGCTCTGTGGAGTAACGTCGAGGCGGTGGGTCCAGACGATACTGGTGTTACAGTTTGGAACGCCATTCCCCGAGCCGTTGGTGTAACATTTGATACACTAGGATATGGATTTGAAGCCTTAGATCGATATGTAAAGGAGAATCTTACCGTGCCGTCGGCCATCCGAGCCGCGGCCGCTTTGCGAGCAAGTGATATTGTTCCCCAAGAAACAATTGACGAATGGAGAGACTGGATTGGTCCACTAGGTCTGTTCCCACTGTGGGCTACTTCGGCATTCCATCAACTAACTGGCGAGATTGATCTCGATACGGTTGATATGGACCGGGCTTTACTCGCGTCTCAATTAGGCTATACTGCTTGGAAAGACGAGGCAGTCAAAGAGGAATTCGTACGTAGAGTAGCGGCCAATGAAGACCCGCGTCTACTCGCTATGGAACTCCAAGACCCTATTAACGAACTGGCAGGTGAGTTCCTATTTGATCCATTGAATCTTGTAATGTTTGGTTCAAAGAAGATCATTACTTTTCTAGGAGATGCGAATCGTGTTGCTGACTCAGCAAGAGTGGGTAACAAAGCAGCCGATTTGATTCACGCCGTCGAAAGTGCTGACGATATTTCTCGGCCTTTACGAGAAGCTGAACTTTTCAAATGGGTTGATGAACTGGCTGTTGTGACGGCCAAGGACTTAGCTGGCGAGGCCCGACAGGCGAGCGATTGGGGTGGTCTGAGGGGCCTGTTTTCACAGACTGCTGATTCTCGACGAGCAAGTATTACCGAAGAAATGTCAGATACTTTCCATGAGTTAATTGTTCTGACAAAAAGCCCTGACGATACGATGCGAGTGATGCGAGGTTTGTCAACATTACTAGACTCAAACGCAACTAACAAGGCTCGAAGTTTAGCAATGCGTCAAATTAACTTCGGCATAGGCGGGCGAAAGATACCACTTCATACATTGTTTGGAGAACGTGGACAACGTACCGCTATGGTGTGGCGACAAATAATGGGCGATAATAATGGTCAGAAGCTTATTGACTTAATGAAATCTGCCGAAGGCGACATTATTAAAATGAACGATTTGCTTGGTGAAGAGCTATCAAAAATTACCAATAAATTGTTCCCAACAATCCAAGATCGAGTGACACAGAATAAAAAATATCGGCAATTCATAAAGGCAGACAAAACAGAAGAAGCCGCCAATCTTCTAAAGAAAACGCCGTGGGCTGATACTCCACCAAATGCACTGCATGCCAACCTACTAAAAATCTATGAGCCTCTACAAACCCGATTCTATAAACCAGTTGGGGCCGTTCAGGGAACTGTATTCATGGGAATGAACCCAGCTTATCGAATGCGAAATAGAATGGGTAACTTTGCTGTGTTATTTGTAGACCAAGGTCCCGGCGCTGCTGTTATGTCTATATTGGATAACCGAGTTATGCCATGGGGCAAAAACTGGGCAATTGATACTCTTAACAATTGGGGTGGTGACGTAGGGCATGCTGCTGAATTTCGGGGTATTGGTAAGAGTGCCGCTGGTGCGGCCGCTTCCTTTGATGATACCGCTTGGATGAGCGGTAAGCTTAACTATTTTGCTCGAAAAGCATCCAGCGACGAGGCGGTAGCTGGTATTCACATTATGTCTCGGGCAATGAAGAGAGTAGTGAAAAGTGTTCTCAACAGAAAGAAAGCTCTAAAAGGATTGGACGATGTAGTACGTTCGCCAGAAGATGCTAAGCTCCTTGAGCGACTAACTCATAGTTTTCATGGTGATGTAGAAAAGGCCATTCGTGAGTTCGCAAACAAGAAGGGCATTGATGACGTTTCTTCGCTTCTATTCTTAGACGAACGACAGATGTTTATGCTCAATGGCTTAGAGATCGAAGATGCCGTGCGAATGGCCTTGGATCAAAGTCTAACAAAAGAAGAACGAATTGCTCGGCTAGATGATATTATTGAATCTCACCGAGAATTGGGTACTCGTGCCGCCGGAGAAAGCGTTATTCGACAAGACCCCGAATTTATGGAAGATATTGCCGCCGGGACCGAAGGAATTGGTGGTTTGCGAGGCGAGCGAATGGGGGATGCTTACGAACGAAAACTACACGCAAGGCAAGTAGCAACTGATACAGCCGAAGATGCTCTTGATAGTGCCCAAACGATGATGCGGCAAATGGTCCAACAAAAATTCGTTGGTGATGCTCAAGCTCTAGGAAAGACCGATGATCTTGTGGCCGTTAGAGCCGCCGACGAATTTTTCGATGACATTGTAAATCGATCTAAGGCTAATGCCCGACAAATTATTCGAGGTAATACTGACGAAGCGAAGGGGCCGCTATCGAAAGGACTTCGACGAGAAATGGTTGAGTTTCGCGAAGATGTACGAAAGTTAGCTGACGAAGCATCAGATGCACGAAAACAAGATTTGCTTATGGCATGGCAGCGTCGAGCCGGATGGATGGGAGAAGCACCAGAGCATCTTGACGACTTTACCGTACGAACATTTAAAGATGCTTTGTGGACAGGATACTTTGATCGATCCGCTCGAAAGTGGCACGATGCCTTTCGGACACAAGGTCAGATGTATACGAAGGTATTTGATACCGTTATAGCTGCTCTTGATCCCGACGGTGCTGCCAAGCTGGCGGAAAAATTACAACCAATGATCGATAACGTTAGCCGAAAGCAAAGTCTTGCTGATGCTATGTTCCGAGCAACGATGGACGATGATCAATATATGTTCATGCGGGTTACACCGGACGAGCTCGAAGATATGATCATTGATGAGTGGGCCACTCTAAATAAGTTTCGACCAGATGTAGACCCCGAAGGACTAATCGCTAAAACACATGGAGTTCGACAATACATTAATAATCTTCGTATTGAGTTTCGAAGAGGCAACCTGAATCTAGTAGAACTAGCAGGCGACGAGACGATCATCAAAGCCATGGAGAACGTGGCGGGGTCTAAGGCCCAACGGTTGGAACTTCTAAAATCGTTAGTTTCGAAGGAACCTAATGATCTATTAACTGTCGAGGCGCTATCTCTTCGACGAGATTTCATCATTGAAGTTGCTGGACCTAGAGATTTTATAACAGATCAGATTTCGCAAAGACAAAGACAAATGGATGCTCTTGGCAACCCAGCTCGAAGTTTCGACGAACTGGTTGAAGGCAGTAAGGTTCAGATACAGGGAGTAGAAACCGAACTTATTAATGGCAGGGTCATCGAAAAATATACGACGCCAAGCGGCCAGTCCAAAGTTTTAGTGGAAACTGATAAAGGCCAACGAGTTCGAGTTAAAGAAGATGATATCGTCATTCCAAAGTCCGAGATAACCAAAGCCGATGAATTGGACAAGCTTCGGAACGAAGAGAAACTTCTTGGTGAATCATTGGAGACAGCCCCCGACGAACTAGAAGCATTCGATCAAAAACGAGTGGACGACCTAAATCAGCGCATCGATGAGATCGAGGGACGAACGACTGCCGAGCGACTGGAGCAAGAAATTGCTGTTCTACCGAAGCCCGAACCGGGCATGATGCGACTATATCAAGGCCGCCCAGCAACATTTGATGGAACTTATGATAGCGTGGCGTGGTCACAGGACGTTCGACAGGCGGTAAATTTCAATGGAGAAAGCGCTCGTTACTTCTGGACTGATGTAGATGATGGTACCCTAGCGGCAGCTAAGACCCGAGCTATTGAAGAAGGAGTCGATCCAAGATTTGCTAACGCCGGCGAGGAAGTGCGACTAGCAGATAAGTTCATTCTAAAAGGAGAAGAACTAGACGGTCGAGCTGTACGTCAGACACATGAACGCTATCCTGTATCAGTCATAACTCCAATGGATGACAGCACCCCAACTCCTGCCCGAATGGCGAATAAGAGCGCACCGCTTATCAAGAATTTGGTTGATGATATCAAACAACAGGTTAACGATCATGCCGATACTCCTCCGGTGGCGTATGGTGCTAAGTATACCACGGACGAAATAGAATCGTTACGTAAATTTGGTGTAGAAGCACAAACGAAGGTTAACGATGCTCGATCTGTCGGGGGACAAATCGCATCTGCGGAGCGAGATTTTGGGCTACATAACTACGGCAATCGATACGGGTTTGACCTTGTAGCGGGTCTAATTTATCCATATCAGTTCTGGTACAGTCGATCTTATGCTAAGTGGATGAAACGTATGGTACAAAATCCGGCTATACTCTCTGCTTATCTGCGCTACAGACGAACGCTAGAAAAGATGCACGCTGGTATGCCGGAGTGGTGGAAATTCCAACTAAATACAAATGAACTATTGGGCATGAATGCAGAGAACCCTCTGTATTTCAACCTAGAAGCGATGATCAACCCACTTAATGGTCTGACTAATGTAGATTTTACTGATCCGAAACGACGACTAGATTGGTGGGGCGCAGCGATGGAAGACATACAGAAGATGGGGCCATCTGTATGGGCTCCATTCACATTCGCTCTGGCTGCTCACTATAGCTTTAAAGGCGAACAAGAAGCGGCTGCTCGGTGGGCTGGTCGTATTCTACCACAAAGTAAAACAGTTCGAGATTTCACTGCGCTACTAGACCCAAAGGGACTGGGTGTTGAGATTGATCCTAACGTTCACCTATTTAGTGGAGGCATCGAGGCATATGAACGTGGCCGTGTGGGACGACAGTTAGGCATGATGCTCAATGAAGGTATGTGGAAACAAGAGGATATCATTGACGCTGGCTATCGACAAACCGGCGAAATTTGGGACCTTGCTCGTGCTAGAGCCATTAACGACCGAGGTGGGAATATAGCTCGTATTGCGGGACAATTCATGTTCGGTGTTGGTCTAAAGCCTCGACCACAGAATGATATGCAGATTGATAATATGTATCGAGAGATGAACACCTTGATTGCTTCTCGGCTAAATATGTCAAACGAACAATATTCACAAGCATGGAACGTTCTTCGAGAGGCGTATCCATTCTTAGATACGGTACTGTTGGCAAAGAAATCTGGTCAAACTAGAGACGAGGCACTGGCATGGAATGTACTTAACCGTATTCCGCCGGGGTTGTCTTTCGAATTGGCGGACCGAGTTTCCTTGGATTATGATGTATTGACAAAATTCCGAGAAAACAAAGGCGATTTGTCGATGCTGAATGAAGCGGAGCAGCTAGAATTTATGGCCGGCGTGATGCAACTGAATGCTCTTCTAGCAATCCCAGACCAAATGACTGCTCGTGATTGGACGGAAGCGAAAAATACTTATTCAGTCATATTGAAACAAGGGGAAACATTTTTCGGTGAGGACATTTGGGAAAAGGTGGATTTATATTACGCTGCCTTCGACGAAAACAACCAAGATAATATGCGAAATTTCTTGCGGGCTAATCCTATTGTTCAAGAAGCTCTAGACTTCAAACAGATGATGATCAATAGTAATCCGCTAATGATGTCTTATTATGGCAGCGCCGAAAAGTTGGAGCGATTTTATAAGGGCCAATTTTATCAGACAGTTGAACAAGTTTTTGGCGAGAATATTTGGGACAAGTGGTCCGTGTATTGGGAACTCAAGGATATGGGCGAAAATAAAGCGGCAGCTAGATACTTTAAAGAGCATCCAGAACTTAAGGGCTACCGAGCACTTCGAGACGAGATTTTACCAATTATCGACGAGAAGACTACTGACATTGCTAGTCAAATGACTCCGCCCAAAGGACCATTCTATCGAGACGAAAATACAATGCCTGATCCGGCAATCGGCGTACAGTCATTTAATGTGGACGAACAACAGCGCTGGATTGAAGAACAGGTAATGGCGTACGCCCAAGGTGAATCTGTTCGACAGAATGAGCACACCGATGCAATGGATATCATTCGCTCACAGGCGGATGCCCTGTGGCCTAATACTCGACGCCCATCGACTCGTTACTACAAGACAGTGGATAACAATCCATCTGGGGCGGCGGCTATGCTACAGGAAAATCCTGAACTCGAAGCTCGAATTAAATGGGAGTTCGAACGTATTCTACGAATTGCTCTGTCTAGAGAGGGAGAACTAGAGGCATCGGCGGCTCAGTTCCAGAGTAGAATGGAAGAAATGGGCATAACAGGAGAACCGCCAACGAGCTTCGAAAATCTTGCTCCTGGTCCGTTACAACGGCTATTAAATGACCCAGATGGGCTCCCATTTCACCTACAAGAGCTATTACAGGGTCAATAATTCTTGTTTTTCTTGACAAATGATTGATTTGATCCCAAAATATACATAGACGGTAGTGAGCCTTTGTGTTTACTACCAAACAACCAAATAGGAGGCATCTTAGATGACCGACAAAGAACCTGAGAGCTCCTCAACCGTAGCGGAACCTATCGCACCGTCCGTGGGAGAAGTTTCAACCGCCGTTGTAGAGCCAACTTTAGTTCCAAGTGGGATTACTGAGGAGCGCGTATCCGAGCTTTTGGACGAAAAGCTTTCTGCGTTTACAGAGTCCCAAAAGGAACTGTTAGAGAATTTAGCAGAAAGAGAAGTCCAGTCCAAGCATGACAGTCGTTATGGACGATTCGAAACTAAGCTTGATGAGATTCTCGAAATCAAGCGTCAAGTCGGAGATAAGGACGGTAACTGGGACGAAATTTTGGCGCAGGTCGAGCGGCAGGAAGGTAATGCCACCCTCGAAGCAGCGCTGGACGCCAAAATAGCCGAAGCTCTAACTTCACATTCACCCGCCCCGGACGAGGCAGGGTTAAAAGCTCAGAGAAAGACCGAGTGGAATGCGGAGTGGGTACGAGCCGTGCAGAATATCGAAGATAAGGCTAAAGAGGATGGACTATCGATCCCAGCGGAAGCGGTAGTTCAGGTTCAGTCTGGTGAATATGCAACGAAAATTGACGCTTATACAGCGTTGAACGATTTGTATATCGCCGTAAAGACCGGAGCCGAAATCCCTATAGCCGCGGCGCAACCAGAAGGTGGGGGAGAAGCCCCGCCAGCCTCCGACGATAAAACACCCCCTACCGATAATTACGATGCGGCAATGAATAAGCTTCAAGAAGCTATTCGAACTCATGGTGCCGGTTCCAACGCGGCGAAAGAAGCCAAGTCGGAAGCGGACGAACTCTTGAAGGCTGCCTATAAGCAGCACAATATTGATTTCGTAGCACGAGACACACCCAAGACGTAAGCCGCTTTGTAAAACTAATTGGAGGCAAACATGCCTGTAACAGGCCAAACAGAACTTGGCGATTCACTTATCGTCATTCTTCAACGCAACTATGAATTGCGTCAGCCGCTTCAGTATGTTTACGCTCAAAGCCCTATAGCCTATGTTCCTGAGAATGGTGTGCTTCAAGACGGTAATCGCTTCTCAAGTTTGCGATTACCTTTCTTCAGCCCACTAGCACCAGCCAACACAGTGCGATCAGAGTATGTCGACATCGCACCTGTGACAATGGCCGATCAGAGCTTCGATGTAAGTCCAAACTTCTATGCTAACGCTGTGCAGCTTGGTATTCTTACACGAGCGCAATCTCAGGTTCCAGTAGAACAGGCAGCAGCGGAACTTGTAGCGGATAACGCAGCACAAACCATTGATTTCGTCGCACGAACTGCGGCTATCTCTGGTTCAGCTTTTGCTTACGGCACAAGCAATACCCGAGCCGGACAATCATCTGTCGGTCCATTAACTCCTGCCCTTCTATATACAGCGGCAGCGTTTCTGACTCCGGCACCTAAGATTCCGTCCGTTGGTGCGGGCGTTGGTGCTGGTCTAGCGGCAATCATGCGAGACGTGGTTATCATGGACCTCTGTGAAGACACAGGTGTTATCCTAATCGGTCAGTACCGAGACAGTGGACCCGAGGTCGTTCTAAACGGCGAAGTCGGTATGCACATGTCCGGTGTGAAGTTGGTTCAAAGCAATAACGCCAAGGTATTCCACGGCGGCGGATCAACAGTAGGCCGAGGCCCAACGAGCGCTTCTCTGGCGTCTGACGTTGCGGCTGGATCAACAACATTCACTCTGAACACAACCATTTCATCAGCCAGCAACAACTACTTCACAATCGGTGCCCGAGAAACATCAGCATTGGGCGAGAACGCTGAAGTTGAAACATTTTACGTCGCTGATGGAACAACACTAGCAATGCTACCTATCGGCTCAGGACCTAATGGCGGACTAAACTACGCTTACAGTTCTGGTGCCATAGTTGAGAGTTATAACCAAGTTCACGCCGTTATGGTCGTGGGTGCTAATTCTTTGGCTAAGGTATACGACGGTGCATTAGGGGAGTTCGGCCAGGTTCTCCCACCAGATGACACTGGTACAGTAAAGCAATTCCGAACTCTTGGTTGGCGAACAATCATCGGCTTCGGACGACCAGCAGAAAATCGCTTGTTCCGTCTTGAGGTTGGTGTGGAGCGACCAGTTATTGGAATCTAACTAACCCATAAGGGGGGCTAGAGCTAAAGGTGTTCCCTACCACGGTTTGGCCCTCCTCATGTTGTCCCTATGACACATGGAATCATTTAGGGGAGGATAATAATAATGTCTAAAGAACCTTTGGGTATAGCAGCATATAATGGCTTGGCTGTACCTGTTCGTGGAGAGTCTGAAACTAGACAGTTTGACTCGTCTCGAACTATCCGTACACTTACTCACTCATCAGACAACACAGGACGGTTTTACACGTTTCGAGACTACGGAGTGCCTGGATCAACTCTAGCAGGTGTGGACGTAGCAGCTATTGACGCAGATGGTGGCTTCCAAGCACTGTCTGGATCAACGGTCAAAATGGAACTGAACTCATCGGGTCTATTCGCAGGAAGCGGCCAACAAATGTTCGATAACACTGGTAAGCAGGGACAAGTCGCTCTTAACGGGGCTACAACACTACACGTTATCGTATCTTCAAACGCCGGAAAGATTCACGTAATCAGTACACAAGCAGAGACAACTGTCTTCATTCACCTGCCTTCATCTGGAAATCTAGCTGTTGGTGAAGTATACGAGTTCGTTTCCAACACAACAGATACAGACCTCTTTCACTTCATGACCACAGGCGCTAATGCGGGTGGAGAAATCCACGCTCACATTGGCTCAACTGGTGTTGTAGTATCGACAGGTGGTATTACAAACGCATCGTCCGGTGCTTTTTGGGCGAAGTTTGTGGTTCTATCAACTGTAGGACCAATTTGGGCGGCTAGCAACCAGATGGTCCCAACCGGTCTGCCAACAACAGCCCAGTACTTCGGGTTTATTGCTGGATCAACGGCGTAGGGGAGGATACCAATGGCTAAAGAACCTTTGGGTCGAGCGGCATATAACGGTTTAGCCGTTCCCGTTGAGGGAGAGTCCGAAACTAGACAGGAAGACTCCTCACGAACTATTCGTACGCTTACCCACTCATCAGATAACATAGGACGGTTTTTCACATTCCGTGATTTTGTACCGCCAATCCACTCATCACGAGCGCTCGCTGACGTAGCGGCTATTGATGCAGATGGTGGCTTTCTTGGACTACAGGGAACATCAGTCAAAATGGAACTGAACTCCTCTGGTCTATATGTAGACGGCGGTAAGCAATTGTTTGACAACAGCGGTAAGAAGGCGCAAGTCGCTCTGACCGCCGGTACGACAGCACATACTATTGTATCGTCAAATGCCGGAAAGATTCACGTAATCAGCACACAGGCGGCGACAAGTGTATTCATTTACTTACCTTCGTCTGGAAGTGTAGCCGTTGGCGAAGTGTATGAATTCATCTCTAACACAACAGCGGCATCTTTGCTCAACTTTGCGATTCTCGGTACTAATACAGACGGAGAAATCCAATGCCACCTCGGTTCAACTAACGTCGTGGCAACAACAAAAGCAATTACACACGTATCGTCTGGTGCTCTTTGGGTGAAGTTTCTATGTCTATCAACTGCCGGGCCAACTTGGGCGGCGAGCAACCAACTTGTTCCGACATTTCCACCAACGGTAGCTCAGTATTTAGGATTCGCAGAGGGAACATCGGCGTAACCTAAACCCTTATAGGAGGAAACTATGGGAAATTACTATCCATCATACGAGGGTGTAGGTGGAGCACTTCCATTCGGCGAAACACTCTCAACAAGCGGTTCTACGATCTTGCAGAATCAGGCGTTTCAGACTCTTAATATCAAAAGTGGGTTGAACGATGTATTTTACAAGCTACCAAATCCCCAGAAGGGCATATGGTATGAATTTTTGTTCCAAGGCGACTCAAGTAATAATGCGGTCATCATTGGAATGAGAGGATCATCTGGCGAAAGTACACCATATGATATCATTGTAAACGCAACGACGGGCCACGCGGTACAGGGCACAACTTCTCAGCAGGGCGACATACTTAGATTTACAGGCATTAGCCCAACTCGATACGTGGTATCTCAGATGCCTGGATCGTCTGACCAGTGGTCAACATCCGTAGGAAGCTAACAATCTGATCGGGGGCCACTCGGTCCCCGATCTAGTCTTTTAGAGGATAAATATGGGACAATCAAACAAGTCTTGGTTTGTTAGTGGATTTTCGACGGCGGCGGGCGTCATTGTCGAATGGAATCCTAACGACGGCTATAACTCGTCGGTAGAATCGTATTCTGGTAAACTTCCAGAATATCGATTGCGGGGCTTTGCCGTCAGTGGCTCTACCGTGCTGGCGATTAGCTCGACGCCAATGAAGTTGCGCTATGGTAAAAGTTCAGATGCAACATTAACGTCTGTAGTACTAACCGCAGAACCCGGTGTTGGTATGCTCGGGGCTGCTAACTTAATGGGACTTGAAGCTGGTTATTTCGCTATTCAATCAACTGTGGCACATGCCGATGGTGGACTAACCGTCTTAATGTGGGGAAATTAGTTAATGTCGATTCTTTTGCGGGGCGTAGGAAGCGCTGCTAGAATAATTTCGTGGCTATTACGCGACGAGTTCATCACTAATCTTGCTGCTGGCTCCGTGGACGGCACAGCGGCGGAGCCTGGGCCGGGAACGAGAGCGGTAACTGATACAAACAGTAAAATTTCGATTGCTTCAGGACTACTAAGTTTTGCAACAGGAGCAGCAAATCACGATAGTCTAAGTTTAGATATTGTTCCACGGGCAGCCGGTAGAATTATGGTAGTTCCCATCACAATAGCATCTGGCAGTGATCTTGATGTTGGATGGGATGTAGATGATGCTTCTGTTGTTTCAGAGAGTTTTTTGTTCGGTTCTGCGGCAAGGATACAGCTAAGGGTTATTGCTGGCGGAGCACCAACAGTGGGAGCATGGAGCGCTGCTACTAAGTATTATCTTGCCTTGATAATGAGGGCAGCAGGAAGTGTTTGGTTCATCAAAGGGGGAGCATTTACGAATTGGGCTTGGTTATGGAATTCTTCTGGTGGAAGTGCTGCTATGTATCCAAGGTTGCGTGTGGGAACTGCAATACCTTTGACTGCTGACTTCATCCGTATCTCCGACGACCTCTGGCTCCCGCAGCCAGAACTGAGCGACGGGTTCGCTGTTGCTAACGGCACGCTGCTGAACACGCTGCTGTCTGATGGCTTAGGGCATGCAGAAGGTGTAACGGGAGGCATCGGCGCTGGCGGAGGCGGGCGGTCGTGGAGCCTTGCGCCTGACACTTACACGATACAGACTAACAAGGTAATCAATACGCCAGTGGCGGGGGCTGATGTAATCACAAATGGGGGTTTTGAGGGATCGTATGATACTGAAGAAGTAGGGATAGATATGGCACCCAACTGGAATCATAGAAACCTAGATACTGGAGTTGATACTGCATCAGAAGAAACAACGCTAATACATGGGGGCGCATCAGCACAAAAGTTTGTTTGTGACGGCGACGACGAAGGGGTTGCTATGGCTACCAATGCAACTCTTGTTATTGGAACTTGGTACATGGCTTCGGTTTGGGCACGTGGCGCAAGTGGCGGTGAAAATTTCTCAATTGGAAACTGGACTGGTCACTTTCCTGGTAGATTTATTACCATCGTTGCACTTACTACCTCCTATATAAAATATAGCGGTGTACAAAGAGCCATAGGAACAGGAGATCGTATCCGATTAATCTCTGGTGACGCTACTGCTGGAACTTATTACGTTGATGACGCATCAATTGTGCTTCTCACACTCTCCGATCTCCTAGCACTCCAGCTTCGCTCAACACAAGACGGCATCATGGATGCCGACCTTGTTGTTTCGGCAGGCACTCAAGCAGGCGTAGCAATGAACTGGGACAGTGATTCAAGTCCTGCCAATGGAGTGATTGCCTATCACGATGGCACAAACGCAAGGCTAGAAAAAAACGTAGCAGGCACATGGACAGAAGTCATCTCAGCCGCCGCAACCTACAGCGCCAATGCCAAGATCAGAATAATCAAAGATGGCACAAGCTACAGCCTCTATTACAACGGAGCGAAGATAGGTGCGACGGTTACGATCTCTGATGCGGGCGTGAAGGACAATAAGTATCATGGAACTTTCGACACCTATGCAAGCAACACAATTGATAACGTACTCTTCAGACCGCGGGGTTCGGATGGGGAATACAATGTATTAGATATGTTCATACAACCATAAGGAGTATTATGCTAGTAACTAAAGACAAGACTGATATCACCAAAGCTCTTCAGGAAAAACCGGTTAATCAATCTCTCAGGGATAAAAGTAACCGTCACTTTCGAGATAGACAACATTCGCTATTGAATGTTCAGGGTATTGGCAATGCACGCATCCAAACAGAAGCAGGTGATATTCAGTTCGAAGACGGTCTAGCCGTTCTGCCTAACGACGGGCAAGCCGACGAGATTGAAGCTGAGCTGCGGGCTAATGCGACGCATCCGGGGCAAGTACATCGAGTCGAACGCAATCGACATAACGACAGCAAGATTCATCGATATCATTTCGGACCCCCAACTAACGGATGGCCGGCATTCGACGAAGCGGGCAAGAGAATTTCGTAATGAAGCAACTAAGCTTTGTCGATTACGCCAAAGAAGAGCGGCGCAAATCCTGGGAGGAATTACTACCGCATAGTCAAGTATTTCTACAGGGGATTCATCCCGATTCTCCTGAGCCTCCCAAAGAGATTAGTCCCTATCTAAAACTTGTTAGAGCGCTTAAACAAGACCAGAAAGAAAGATTTGCCCCAGCCAAACGACTCGGCGAACGATAATACAAACTTTATGGAGTTGGACTCCCTGAACTTAGAAGAATTTATGGATATCTTACTCCAAGGAGAACAATATGCCCGACAAGAAAGTAAAAATTCCAGATAAGCCAGTAGACATTTCGCCACAAAAAGTGCCTACCCAAAAGGCACCATTAGATTTACGACTACGGCCTTTGGGACCTAACATGGCGAAAAAGAACCCGATGCAAATGAAATTCGGTGCCACTGGTCAACGCGCTGAGATACAATACAACTCGAACGCGGCGTTGAGAAACAAGCAGCAAGAAGGAATTCGTCTGTTTATGTCGGAAAAGGATGTTGCTTTGTATCTAAAAGCCCGAAAGGGTACTATTACTGAAAAAGAACAAGCAAAGGCTGTAAATGTTCTTCGTCGAATGAGAAACGATATGGTTATCACTATGTCTGAATGGTTAGGTGATATACAACCAGTTCGGCATGGAAGGCTAACCCGAGAATGCGAAGCGGCATGCCGGCAAAAATTCAACCAACTTAAGGAAATAGAAGACCGTCAAGTTCCAGACAATCCAGCAGAGGAAGTGGTTAAGCTTGTGGTTTCGGATGAGATTATTCCTACGGGACCCATTACGGGGCTCGAACAAGAGCGATTACCTGATCCAACTACATTTAAACTAGACGATCTAACGCCCGTCGAACAGCCCTTAGATAGTGGTCCACTTAGTGAACAATCTGTTCTTGAAGGAGGACTACAACAGCCCGATCTTCCGGTCTTTGAGCCCAGCGTAGCAGAAGTCGAAACGGAGGCAGATAGTGACGTTCAATCTGAGTCCGAAATCGGGAATTTATCGAATTCGGAATAGGCTCACAAACGATTGTTATATCGGAGGATTGTAAATATTGTGAGGTTCACTAAACGTGTTTACGCTTTTTGATATGATGAAATCCGCCAGTCTTAAGGTCGGAGTCATACAATTTGAGACAAGCAGCAAAGTAGACTCATCTGTCGGAATAATCAATTCGCAACTTAAGTCGTCAGCTACCGCTGATGATGTATATAACAACGGCACCTTGTTCTTTTCGACACTGGGCCAATTTGCGCGTGTTACTGATTACGATGCGTCTTCCGGCCAATGGTCGTGGTCAACTGTGTCGGTATCTACTGCTGAGCTTTCTACATCCCTATCCATTATTTCTTTCGGTTATACAACACCTGAGTTTGGCTCTGAAGTTATGGTCGAACTAGCTAACGACGCTTTGCGAGCGGCTGGACCCATTATAAGTAGAGATAGAACCATGAAGTCATCGGCGAGTCAATTAGTCTATGACCTGCCGTTAGCAGCCAAGTATGGTAGTCCCTATCGGGTTCAATTTGCAGGACGCACAGGTTCTACAACAACCGATCCACAATGGGTAGACCTCTATCCGGGTTCTCAGTGGAATGTGCAACCATCTTCGGCAGGCGCGCAGAACCTCTTGATCTTCAAGGAGTATCTCCCAAGTGGGCGAGACATCCAAATTTGGTTCCAAGACCATCACCAACGAATAGACGTATCGACAGCACGTCTTGACGAATCAATTCATCCCGAACTGGCGACGCTCTTACTTGTAGAAAAGATGTACGAATATCGAAACTCACGGGCCCGAGGAGCGGAAGAGTTTGACATTCAACGATGGAATGATGCTAAACAACAAGTAGCAGAGGCTCGGGTGCGATGGCCTATCGAGCAGCCAAAACGAAAACCTGCTTTAATGATTCCGGGATATGCAAGTGCCGGACAAACACGAATACCGGCACCATCGACAGGAGTTACATCATAATGGGTGGAAAATCTTGGACTCTCGACGAAATTGAATACGTACAGGCAAATCTTGGTGTACTTCCTCATACTGAAATGGCGACTCGTTTTAATCGAACACCGGGAGCCATTACACAATGGGCTAATAGACGTGGCTTATCTGTAAGAATTTGGACAGATAAACCCGAATGTGCACATTGTGGTATTGTGTGTGCTCACGCTCATCGTATTTATTGTAGTAAAGAATGTTATGCGGCAAGTAGAACTTTTGGTCCCGATGACGAAATCAATTGGACAGTTAAAGATGAGGGATATGTAACAGGATTTGCGCGCAATCATCCTTTGGCAGACCAACAAGGGGAAGTGCGACGACATTGGCACATTTTTTGGGAGGCCAATGACCGTGCCGATTGGGTAATAGAAGCCAAAGAATCTGGCGCTTCGATTCACCACAAGAACGGGATTAGAGACGACAACGATCCTGATAACTTGGAATTAAGAATGTCGGGGCGACATCCTCGCGGTTGGGCCATTGATGATATTATAGAGTGGCTTGAAAATATGGGATATAAGGTTACATTACCATGAGAGTGATCATCGAGATTAGCCGACCATTAACTGTATTCGGTAATAGCGTTCTGACCGCTCGTAAATTAGCGGATATTACTGATTGGCGACTAATCTCTGTTCGAGATATGCCGTTTCATGGTGTAACGATATATACGATCCAAGCGGAAGTGTCGCCAACCCAGCTACGAGACTTAGAAAAGGCCGGCTATATGGTAGAGAGATTGGTCTAATGAACATTCCTTACGTTGATCCCCAGAACATGCTCTACAAGTTCTTGGCAACATCTTCGGGTTTGGTGGAGATGAACTCATCGATAGCATATACATTTGCTTATACAACACCGAGTTCCCAAACAGCTTATTTGCATCGAATAAATTTAATGATCGTGGATAGTGGTATTGGTTTTAATGAATTTGGTGGCCTTGGTTCTGCCTTAAGTACGGGTCTTGAATTGGGTATTTATGATCCAGAGGACAACCAAGTACTTGATTTTATGGATGGTCAGTCACTTGTAGCAAATGAAGAATGGGGATGGCTTGCTGGTGTGGACGATATTATTACCCCGGTGGCAGGCGAGGACGGATTAAGAGTGAGATTCACTTTCAGTAAAGTAACGGGCGATAGACCTATTAAACTAGAAGCTGGATGGTCTTTTAGATGTATCGTTGCGCAAAACCTTGACGGTATTACGAAGTTTCGAATAATGCTACAAGGCTTCACTGTCGGACATCAAGATGTCCAATATGGATAATCTCGAATTACGTATGCCGGGAATGCACCCAACAGGTTGGGCTATTGACGATATTGTTGAGTGGCTAGAAAGAATGGGGTACGAAGTTATCCCACCAAAGGAGACCTAACTTGTCTGTTTATGTTCGTCCAGAAAGTCCTGGCGCGACCCACCATATCAGCCTACAAGGAGCAGGTCGCATTTGGGGCGTTAAATTAAAGAGAGGCGCACGATCCATTGTTGAAAGTGCTCTTACTCCGTCTAATATTGAGAAGGGCGGCGGTGGCGGCAAGAAGTTCGGTGACTTTGATCCGTCCTTTGCTCAGATTGAAATGAGAGATTGGTCGGGCGGTCGAGGTAGCGAATCTTTTTCGGATGATCCAACCAAATATTATGATGGATACGGCTGGACACTGACACCGGGCGTGTGGCACCAAGCTCCTCAGTGGAGCTGGGGTGAAATGTCCACATTGACGGGCGATGTGCTAATGCCGGGTGCAAATCGTCACGATGTCGGCAATTCCATGCAGTGGCACTCATGGGCCAGCACTTTTCATCGTGCTCGTTCATTCCGACAAAGCAGCGGTGCATATGATATCGCACGAGTGCAGACGTGGGTTCGTCGCCTTGGAGTACCCCCTTGTCCGTTACGAATAGCGGTAAGTACCGTACATGATGTCAGTAGTATACCAGGTGCACTTACCTCTGCGTCAAGTGGTCTCTTGTCGCTTGAATCATCAGAGACCGAAGCGCTAGAAAGCTTTGTGTGGAACGCGACACTTAGCACGGCTGTTACTCAAGACGGAACTACGACAAAATACATTTGGGTACACATATTTACAACAGAAGCAGGTACGGAAGCAAATCACTGGGAAGTTGGTCACAACTCCTCGTTTTCGACTCTCGGATTGCCTACATATTTTGGGGATGGTACAACCAACTGGACTCAATCAGCAATCAATTTCTATTTTCGAACTGCCCCAGCAAAAATTGCCAAGCGAGGTCGTCGTTGGAAGTTATTTGAAATGGAGCGGGCCCTATATGCCGTATCACAAGATGCGGATGGTAGCTCAAGTTTGATACAGATCAACGGTGGGCGAGCCCAGCACTCGTCTGCTCCGACCGGTACAACCGATGCGTTTCACGCTAACACAATCTCTAGCGAAGCTACCTATCTTATCGGTGGTACGTTGGCAATTATTAAAGGCACCGGTAATGGTCTTGAGAGCGTCATTTCGGCTGTGGAGGCATCATCTGGAGCGAACGGTGGAGTGAAACTAGGTGTGTCTCTTGACATAGCACCATCTACTGATAGTGAAATGGTCATTTACGATACGAACCATTGGGAGACCGTGGCGGCCAGTTCTGCGATAGGTGATGGTGTAGTTAAAGACGTAACAGTTGGGGGTCAGGTTGCGTATTTTGCCTTCGGGGCGTCTACTTTTATCGGAACGTTCTATTGGAACTCAAGCGTTCACGAAGATGCTAAGAATACAACCGGTTTAAAGGTTGATTACATTCATCACTTCCACGATCCAATCGATGGTGGTCAGATTTTTGGTGTGATAAACAGTGATGGCGATGTTCAACAAGGCAAAGCACCGAAAACTAAGGGTTCATCAATCTCGTTTACGACACTTGCAATACCTGCGGGTTCGTCTGACTATCCATTTACGAATATAAAAGATCACGGCGGCTTCGCATATGCAGCCAAAGAGGACAGCTTGTGGTCTATAAAACAAGGTAAGGCCGAGAAAGTGAACGTTGGTCTTGACGCCTTCGCCAGCAGCAATAATGGTCGTAGCTTGTTCACACAGAACTTATTACTTCACTTCTCGTGGAGTCACTCGCTGGAGCGACTATATCAGGGAACAGTGGACGACATTGGACCATGGCGTGGTGCGGGTTTGAAGCCGGGTCATCAAGGACCTATTTCTGCGTCTGTGCCTGTAATTGCATGGAGTTTTCATGGAATTGATGCCGGTACAACAGGTCGAAGTGCGGTTATGGCGTGGGACGGCCAGAAGGGTTGGCACGAATTTCACCGTGCATATAGTACCGGATACAGGGTACAGGATATCTATTTCCAAAACAACCCAGAAGCCCGGCCGAGATTGTGGATTAGTGAGGGTGGTGAACTGATTTCCATGCAGTTTCCGAGTAATACACTAAACCCTCGTAATGATAAGTCACTTCATTTCCAACACGAGAGCGTACTTGAAACGGCCACAATCGACATGGGTGCTACTCAACTAAAGAAACTCTTTTATGGGATCGATGCTCATACGCAGAACCTGGCATCTAGCGTGGCTCGTATTTACACTGAGTATCAGCTTGATAACGACATACGATCAAGTAATTGGCTGCCAATTGGACAATTTTATAGATCACCACAAGACGAACTGTTTATTCGCAGGGGCAATAAGCACGCTATTCGGTTTCGATTCCGAGCATTAACACAGAACAGTACAGTACCGGCTGAGCTACACGCCGCTACACTCAAAGCCGTAGGTCGAACGCCAATTAGACGCCTATGGAATATCGAAGCCAAAGCTGGTGATTTTCAGGTAGACAGTCAGGGACTTAAAGACTCTGACCCGGATAAGTTTTATGCGTGGTTACGAGAGGCAGCAGAGAACAATCAGCCTATTTTGATGCGTTCTGTATGGGCAGCTATGGATAATATTTATGTGTTTTCTGAGCATCCGACCTTGCAGCGATCTTTTACGACGCCAGAGGGGGAGTGGGGGGGCGTGCTACGTTTGGCTATTCGGGAGATATGATGTCTATTGGCAAGATGGGATCGAAGAGAATCTTTCGGGACCCCTACACTAGACCGCCTCGGATGCGATATACTGGCGTTAGAGGCATCGCCAAACCATACAAATACAAGATCAGCAGGGCAGTTCGTTTGGACCCTGACTATGTAACACCAACAGCGGCGGCGGCCGAAATCTTGACTGGCTACGTCCGAGGGCAACAGGCGTCTGATCTTGAAGAGCGTTTTGCTTTTGCGCTCGACCAAGCTGGGCTTGATTATGTATTTCAATACGAAGTTTATAGTGCTTTCTCTCTGCCCGGCGAAGAAAGTATCATCGATTTCATCGTATATGATGGCGGAACTCCATATCCGGTAGAAACAGGTTCGCTTTTCATTCATGGTCATCCTTCCAGAATAGAAAGCGACCGAAGTAGAGATCAAATCTTAAATGAAATTCTGCGCTTCCGAGGATTTCAAGAAATTATCCGTTTAAAATTCGATCATCCTAAAGACAGAGATGACGCTCGGGAGATCGTCAGGGAGCTGTTTGGATAGTGACTTTAATAACACACGTGGGTACTGCTAATGGCATTAGGTTAAATTCGTCAGGAATAACATTTACTGTTTTTCCAAACGTCAACGAAGGTGGCATTGCTATTATACTTGCCGGCTGGGTCGGTGAAACAGTAAATTCTCCTGCTGTAACTTGGGATGGATCGAGTGCTACACTAATATCCGCGATAGCGGGAAATGATGATACTCTCAAACTTGGATTATATTCTTTCTCAGACCCGACAACGGCGTTCGGTGTTGGTAATGCTCAAGTAGCAATGAGTTTTGATACAACAGTTTCGTTCATAATATATGGTGTGGCGAGTTTTTCTGGAACAACTGTTATCAGTACCGCAACAATCACATACACAACTGGGGCATCAACGCTAATAGGAACCACAGTAAGTGGTGTAACACCGTTTTCGTATCTATTTGCCGCTGTCGCTGGTACACGTTCGACTAATGCTGTCTCTTTCACAACCGCCCATAGTTCTATGATTTCAATAGTTGGGACATTCGGCGCTACTACCAATCTAGGTTGGACGATGGCATATAGCAAATCGCTCTCAGGTCCATTGACGTGGAATTCGTCTGCCGAAAGTAGTTTTGTTGCGATTGGTTTTGCGCTTGATCCCGAGGCTAGTATTGTAGACATAACTCCCGGTAGAATCACACCTCATTTTCATGTTGTTTTGGAGGACTAATGGGACAAGAAACTCCATTTGTATTGGAAGGTGATCAAATTATGCGTGAAGGCGAAAGTCGAGCTTACGCTTTGACTTGGGGTCAATTTAGTACGATTTCAACCGCTGGTACGGCTGCCTATGTTAATGGGTCCGACGATACTACAAATCTCCTGTCGGGCAGCACGTCCGTTGTGGCAAATGTACAAGTTGCTCCACTGATTACTATTCCTGATGGTTTCGGTGGCCTAACAGTCGTGGTCGAACCTGCAATAGCGTCAGGCGGAGTAGTTTATAAAACTGGGATCGTGATTCACGTGCTTAAACCGGGCAGCGCTGCCTAGGAGACGATATGGCACTTCCACTAACAGGAATTGAAGCGGGCAGCACAGACAACGACGAGATGGCGGTGGATATTGCCACTATTGGAAACCACATTGCTACCATACAGGCGCAGTTGTCAGGTTTCATTTTGCCTGATCATAGTTTTCACTTCGACCACCTTACAGCAAGGAGTGCCGAATTTGATTATGGGCCATTGGGTGTAGCCCACTTTATAGCGGCGCAAACGATTCCTGATGATACGGCTACCGCTGTGATCTGGTCAACTTTTAGTGGTTCAACAGCGATAGTAGCGCCCTATATTAGACCGCCCGAACCAATTACACTTAGTTCGGACGCTACTACTGAAATTAAAGTAGTAGGTATTCCACAAGATCACTTATATCTTGCTTGGGGACATGTTCAATTCGCCGCTAATTCAAGCGGATTTAGAGAAGTGGGCTTTACTCGTCATTACGGCGGCAGTTCTAAAAGTGGTGATACTATTAATGTTGCACAGGCCGTGAGTGTCGTTGGTAAAGTTACTTCTATTCCATTTATAGTAAGATGGATTGGGAGAACAAGCTCCATATCACAAGAGCCCGAACACTTTTTAACTGTCGACGTAAAACAAGACAGTGGCGGGGCGTTAGACATGCTCTTTGCTTCGTTGACTATCACGAGAATTTACTAATGGGCAGTTCATCAGACGATAAACCACGACGAGTTACATATGTCGGAATATATAATTTATCTCTACTGTCAGAGGAACTTTATGCAGCGTTTCCTGATTGGGTCGTTTCTGACCCCATATACGGACAGCGGGGCTTGGGTAAAGTTCAGACCACAACAGATGGGGTGAGAATTACCTTTCCTAGAGCCACGCCCAAAGCATTGGTAGATGTTATTGTGGCGGCACACGACTATACTAAACTAAGTAAAAATGAGAAGAACAAGAAAGAAAAGAAAAAATTACGCAAAGACGGCAAGAAGAAACTTAGGGACTTGGGCCTAACCCAAGCTGAGATTGGTGCCCTTATTGGGGCAAATGATATATAATGAATTATTTGATTGATACTTTGGCAGAAATGTTCGATGTAAGCTGGTGGCAATTTGCTGTGAGAGTTGACGGAGTAACCGCACGAGAGCTGAAAGATGCCGGCGAACTAATTGTCGGAGAATTCTGGCTAGATTTTGATCGTTTGGATTTTGATGCCGCTCGTTCTGATAGGATGCACGCCGTTATTTGTAGAGCCGGTCGTGGAAAAGGAATTGATGAAACATTCCAGTTGGCAATCGATGCGGCCAAAGACGCAGATTTACTTGTGGGTGGTTATTGGTATTTATATCCCGACCAAGGATTACAAGTACAAAAGTTTGTGGAACAGATTCAAGCCGTTGGTGGAGTACATTTCCCTTTGGTTTTGGATGTTGAACGTTATGGAAATGATGATGCGACTTCAGCAGAGTGGCAAGCTTGTATTAATCAAAATGTGAAATACTTGGAAGATGCTGGCTTCGAAGTAATGCTTTACTCTTCTAGATGGATGTGGAAAATTACGGGAAATATGTCTGAGATTAACGGCAAGCCTGCTGACTCGTATCTTATCTGGACAGCGCACTGGATTGACGTTGATCCTACTTCCGTTGTTCCGTTTCTTCCTTCTCCGTGGGAAGCAAAACGAGCGTGGGAGATGTGGCAAAAGGGAAGTGACTACAGACCAGACTGGTACGTGGATCGATTGGATTGGGGAATTGCGAATTATACCCCCGAAGCATTGAGAGCTAAGTATGCTGGAGAACCTATTCCTGACCCTCCTACGAACGGAGATTTAGAAAAGCAAGTAGAAAAGAACGAACAAGACATTATAAAATTGCAGTCAGAAGTGGTAGCGTTAGGGGTGCTAAACGCCGCTTCCCATGAGGTGTATCATGACAATTAACAACGGAATCATTGCAGAACTCTTAGAACTTGAGAAGTCAGGAGAACTGCCCCAAAACATAAGCAGACGACTTTTGTTTGCTGGTATCGTCAGCAACGGCGGAAAGATTTCAACGCTGGCCGAGAAAGAATCCAAAAATGACAAAAAGATAGGAACGTTAGAGAAAATCGTAACGCTCCTATCTGGCATATTGATGGCTATACTTGGCTGGACGGTGTTTGGTTAGTTTTGCCCTGTATTAGCATCGATCACATCTTTAATGGAAGTGACGGTCTCTTCCACTTGACGGATCAAGTCTCTCATGTCTATTAACTCGTCTTTTGCGTCGGCTTGAAACTGAGCGATTGTAGCAAGACGACTTTCAGCTCTCTTCTGACGACCCGCCAGAAACCTTTTTGCTCTCTCCATCTTCTCCTCCTAAATTTTTCCCTGCTTCATATGCTGCTTGAATAAACCGATCATATTTCGGTCCCAGCCACGTAGCTACGCCATTAGAAAAGTTCATCAATAGTGCTATTCCGACAAACCCCAATGTAAGAGCCAGAATAAGCAAAAGACTTTCCATCTTCTCCTCCTAATTTCCCATAGTTACGACGGTGTGATATAAGTCGTCATTACTAAAAAATCTACGCAACCAATTGTTAGGATGTCCCCAATTCGTTATGTATGGACAATGATATTTTGTAGCGATATGTTTGGGGACTCCAGTTTCGCTATTGTAAGACGTAATTTTTTCCTCCACACACTTTCGTCCGCAACGATGACAGTACATTAGATACTCTTCCTTTGTACCTGAACGTAAGGCACAATTTCTTCGTAGAGGTTCTCTAGAATCTTTACGTCCTCTCTGTTATGTTCCTCGATTAGCGCCATTGCGCTTGGATAGCCCAATCGTCCGGGCCCCCAAATTTCAGGCGGCAACGGAGTTTTTCCCTCTATACCAAGCGCCTGCGTAGCGACCGCCAAGCGATTACTATACAAGGACATCCTGCTCTTCACCGAATAGTATACATCGTAATGCTTCAACTGCCCGAAAGTTGGGAAGCCGGGAAGTTCGAGGATCATCGCACGAGTACGCATAAACTTGTTATCGAACCCCGTTCCATAGTACGTTACGATTAGGTCGTACTCATTTAGTTCTTCGATGAGCAGTTTCATGATACGTCGATCCATCTTATCCCAGTTGATTGCTTCCTTTCGAGTCCAACCGTGATATGTTTCGGGTTTGCCTAGTGGCTTCATAGACCACGAGATCATTTGCCCAATGTTCGCTTTCAGGTGGGTAGCCTCGATGTCGAAGAACCCGATCCTCTCTTCTTGAAGCCAGTCATTTCCGTGCAACTTTCGCAGAGAGAAGACTTTGTTGCGTATTGCATCGACCGACCGTCCGAGTAGGTGGGCGATGGTCTTATACTGCTTCTTCTCTTTATTCACAAGCTCCCATAAATCTTGTTCTTCTTTGGCTGACCATTGGTCTACCATACATATCCTCCAATTTGACGGGACGAGCCCGTAGAAGCCCGTCCCTATGTTACAGATTATTCGCCCAAAAATGCGGCGATGGCTGAACGTATACGCTCTAGTAATAGATCGCCAGCAAGGTCATAGAACAAACCAGCAATCAGACCACCAAAGACAAGCGGGGCGGCGATGTCGATGTATGCTGATGCACCATCAACAAACTTACCGACAAGCGCTGTAACGGTGAGTAAGACCGCAACCACGATGGCTGCCCGAGGCGCCGTGAAGAGTGAATCTTCGTTAATAAAACCAAAGCGCTTCAGGCCCTCTACAAGCAAGTATACCAATGCAACTGCTGGCACACCCCCAAGTAAAAGCCCAAATAAGCTATTGTCCATGTGTTATCCTCCTTCTAAGTGATTGTCACTTTCGTTTTCGCCATCTACGAATGGCAGTTTTGCTACGGAATCGCCGACAAAAAAGTCGTAGAAATCCTGTAGCCGAATAATTACCAAACTTTGCATCCGAGGCCGGTGGTGTTCTGTCAGAACCACAAGCCCCAATTGATCGTCTCGTGCTTGATCCTCCGCCTGAATGATCATTTTCTCTAGCCAATCAGGAATTTTCTTTCGGTATTTTGCCTCTGGGGCAAAAAGACCGGTGCCCTTACATTCTTCTGGAACCTCCCAATGGCGAGTACCACCAAATAATTTACAAACAAATCTTTCAAACTGCTTCCATGATTGATCAGGCATCGAGAGACTCCAGTCCACAAGTACATGTTGGTTGCCAGTCAGTGCTATTGCAAAACTTAGCATAATTTCGTGGCAAGAGACCACAACTTTGTTTGTGTTGTGCATACTTTCGCAACGACCGAAGCTGTACTTCTGCTGTCTCTCTCGCCACTCTGTGGCCCTCTTCGTAGCCTCGTACATACTGCTTACCCCACTCTGCCTTATCGCTCATCGTATATGGCCTCCCATCCAGGCTCATCCCAACATAATTTTTTCCACATGCAGCCCTCACACATCCATCCCCGATTTAATGGGAAGAAACCCTCGTCGGACGCAAATTTGAACAGTTCACAAGCGAGGATTAGATTATCACGAGCATCGGCGTTCTCATAAAATGTAGGTAGTTTTGTGGCACCATCATTGGGCACAACTAAATAAGTAAGTTGTTGCGGCCATTCGCCGTCAAAATACGGGTCCTCATATGGCGGAGTCAGATACATCGGTGCCTGAAACGTCTCCGCTTTTGGAATGCGAACTTCCCCAGTGCTCTGCTTGAGCTTTTTCCATTGTCGAGCGCCTGTCTTTAGGTCGACTAGCACCGGAATGCCTTTCTCATCCCGAGCCACTACATCGATCTTACCTACAACCTCAATGTTGTCAGTCAGCGGGGCGTGGTGCCATACTTCTCGATCTAGTATCTCATATCCCTGTTTGTCCAGTACCTTTATCATCTTGCGGGCAATCTCGGCGGCCGATGCATTACCACCATCTGCCGCAAACTTTAGGATGTCATCCGGCAAGCCCTTTTCAACAAGCCTATGGACTTCAATTCCAAATCGCAGAGGCGATGGGAGATACTTTTCTTTCAGTTTGTAGTTCTGATAGAACGGCAACTGACCAGGACATCCAGATAAGAATTGATTTAATGCGGTAGGACTCACTTTTAATGGCATTTTCCGTACCACTCCTTTCCAAAATGACAATTGTGACATAAAATTGCGTATTTGTCTGTAGGAAATCCCCGATCTCTAATGTCTCTTAGCATACCATCGTGACCTCCGGCTCGTTTTCTGTGATCCTGTCCGTCTCTGTTTCTGTGATGGATAGACAAGAACTGTTTTGCGTGTTCCCCGCAACATTCACATTTGCCGCCCAATTCTTGAATTACTGTACTTCTCGTGGCTGCGTATCGTTTTCGTTTTTGCTCCAACAATCTCTTAGAATTTTTTCTGCTGTATTGTCTTTGATAACAGAGCGTACACAAACCAAACGAATGGTGACTTCTATCTGGGTGGCATTTCGCTCTTTTGCTGTCTGTTCCATTTCTTCGCCATAGTACCCAGCAAGAATTACACATGTTCCTTCCATAGTGTGGACGATCTGGGTGACACAAAGCAGCAGGTCGCGTATCGTTTTGCATTCTCCATTTTTGATAGCAAGCGGAACACTTGCCACGAGCATGATGACGACGATCTGTATGCCCACATTCGTTAGTCTTAATCATCGTCTAATCCTTCCACGGCCAAGCATTCTCAGCGCCGCAATAGCAACGCCACACAATTACGTGAGGACCACGCTGATATGTGTTCCACACATGTCTATGAAATAGTTTTCTTATTATCTTTATCATCTTCAATCTCCTTCGACAAACCTTCGACGATAACCTGTGTTCGTTTGCGTTCTGAATATGTAACCTCATCTAGATGACCTTGTTGTTTTAAAACGTGGCTTTCGTAATTGCTTTGATTGTAGTTCAACAATCGAATCAATGCTTTCTTCTCCCATTTAGTCATTGTCTAATCCTTCTAGAATTTCAAACGCATAGTCATATCCCGACCAGTTATCGACCCCTGCTGCCTGAAGAGAAAGCAGGAAATCGCTGTCGGTTTCAAGTTCACGAATTTCGGCGAGTAGAACTTCCAAGTCAACTTCTCCATCACCACGTAGAGCATTTTCTAATTTTTTACTTGTTCTCATCGTCTAATCCTTTCTTGTAATTTTAAATTGCTGGTACATTACGAAAACACTAGTTGAAATCAATACCACTCCAAAAATAAGGTAACATTTCAGATCAAATCCCATCATCCAATCCTCTCAAAGCTTCGTGAAACGGCTCAAACACTTCATGTTCTCCGTTCAATTCGGCATCTACCAACTGTCTCATACGTCCGTGACTCTCGCCATCGAGCCGCACCACTGCGCCCAAGTCAGCCAGTCCGAACTTACTACAGTCAAAAACAGCTGTAACGCCGCGAGCCACGCCATGGCCCGGTATAAAATATATCCACCCCTTGCGCTCGGCGTGTGTCCCGCCGTGCTTTAACTTTTGGACTTTGGCTTCGGCAAGGAAATTTCCTGTTGCTGTTGGGCGATCACTATCAACGACTCGTATCCAGACACGAGTGTTCGCAAGATAGGTTTTAGTTTCGCCTCCCGGAGTAACAAATCCACGGCCGCCGATATTTGGTTGGGTGTGGTTGATGTAAATGAAGAGTTTGGGGTCTTCGACAACTCTAAGTCCAGCCATAAGCCAGCGAGACGCATCAGCAATCGTCTTGGCGCGTTGTCCCATCGTCCGCTCTCCCAAGTTTTTACCTGCCTCCACAACAGTAAAGAAAGCTCCGATACTATCCAAGATTCCAGCCTTGACTTCAGGTCGTACCATCGCTTCAATGGCGTCCTTCAGGAGCACCTTCTTCGTATCGGACCCGTCCCTGAAGACGATGTAGCTCAACCCTTCGTTCGGACGGGTCAGGGGACCATTGTCGGCCTTCACGGTCGAGGCGAACCAGCGCTCGTCCAGGCCGCCGCGCTCGGCTCCCATGCCGTAGTAGTCGTCCGGGTGAAGCTTGATCCGTCGACCGGGAATACAGAAATCCCGCGGAACCCAGTTCGGGGCCAGACGCAGGACGCCTCCGCCCTGTTCGAGAGCGCTGGATACGATCTTCTCGGTGTTCATGTTCCTGCCTGTCCCTCCCGAAAACTCCGTCCGCCGTGGCATTCCTGCAGCTACGGCTACTCTTCGGATACGGTCCTCACTGTAGCACCAACGGTCCAACAATGCAAATCAGCCACGAGGATCGACAGCATGCAAGCCCTTGTCGTCTTTGTCCGAGCGCTATTCGCCAGCCGTAGCGCCCTCGTGGCCGAGAACCTCGCCCCGCGCCTGTTCTCCTGCTACCTCTCTGCCCAGCCAGATGCTGAGAGGATGAGAGGATTTTCTGGCGTGCCTGCGCGGCAACCGAAGACAGATCGAGATGGTCCAAGAGCATGGCACACGACCCAGCGCTCACGAGCGTTTCCGCAAGTGCTGCCACGTCCAAGACATGAAAGAAGGCCCAACCGCCATAGGGTCGGGGCCTCTCAGAGAATAGGCGTCTCAAAAGTTCGAGGCAGAGATCTCTGGCTCCCCGGGCGCAACCCTCTTACGAACTTTTTCGAGAGTACCGCCGAACCTGCTGCGCCGCCGTGTGGGTGAGCCGATATCGACCCCGAGAACGGCTGGCCGAGGTCAGATGGGAGTTCTCGGGGGGACAGGGTTCGTCCTCAGCAAGAACGCCGCGAACATGGTGGCCTTGGGGGCGCTTCCGTCACCGACTGTTGGTGATGCCACGATAACCTTCCAATATGCAACGGCTTACGACCAGTCCCAGCGTAACCC